>Ga0075418_10000018_pt1 | contig 139721 bp, 101 predicted proteins | sample SoiMetdeltSBSDD2_FD_81776 | JGI IMG/M metagenome (GOLD analysis project Ga0075418, IMG submission 81776) | Bulk soil microbial communities from a Populus tree surrounding site in Tennessee, USA - Soil MetaG P. deltoides SBSDD2 | ecosystem: Environmental > Terrestrial > Soil > Tree plantation...
CAGCGCACTGGCCATCAGCCGGATTGTGCTCAAACTGCCACCCTCATGGGGTGCCCGCACACAAACCCTATCGGTGACCGACGGCGCCACCGGTGAAACCCTTGTCCCCAATGGCGGTCGCCTTTTCGACCCGGCGACGGGCAACACGGTGACCCTGACCTTCCCCCAAACGACCCGCCGCTTTGTGCGGGTGAACTTCACCGCCAACACCGGCTGGCCCGCCGGGCAGCTCTGCGAACTGGAGGTGTACGCGGGTTAGACATCAGATGGTGGTCCGGAAGTCGGCGTCCACCAGCCGTTGATCGAGGTCGATGGCGACCACGCGGGCGTCCTGACCCCAGATCACGACGCGGTCGGCGCTGGCACGCAGGCCGGCGGGAGGCTGCGGCATGTGCAGGTGTGCCAACGGTTGTGGGTTGTCGCCGCGGCGCACGGTCACCCGGATGTGGTCGGTCTGGGGCTCGACCAGAGCGTAGGCGTCACCGCTTGCCAGGAGCGTGGCGGTCGTTTCCGCGGGGGCGATGCGCTTGCGCCACTGTCCATTGTGGAGCAAGTTCAGGTTGGTGTCGGCCAGGGTGACCACGTGCCCGCTGGCCAGGACCGTGGCGTAGCGGATGGCGGTGAGGTCGACGGCCGGGCGTTGCCGCAGAAGCGCCGCGGGCGCGTTCCAGGTCCACAGTTCGTGTTTTCCACTATTGGGTACCCGTACCAGCGCCGAGATCCCCGAGGGTGCCCGTTCGAGGAGCACGACCCTGTGATAGCGGTCCAGTTCCCGCCAGATGACGCGTGGCTTGTCCTCACCGGTGGCGAGAAAGGCGATGCCGTCCTCGTCGGTGACGGTCAGGATGCTGCCGTCATAGGTGGACGCCACCGCCGACACGCGCAGCGCGGCATAGCGCCGTACCCGCCGCCGGGCCAGGTCAAGCTCGTGGAACTCGTGGATCTGCTGGCCGACCGCGATGAGCATCACCCGGGTCGCGCTGTCGGCGACCACGAGCTGGTGTGCGGGCACGTCCCACCGGGCGACCTGATGGCCGTCGGGGCGCACCAGCCGGACCCCGTGCCCACCATGCGCCAGCAGCAGCCGCCCGCCGATCCAGGCGGCATCGTGCACGGGCAGGTCGCCGAGGGCCAGGGGCACGCAGGTGTGGTTTGGGGCAAGGGTTTTGGGCAGGGCGCTCGGCTTGGGCAGGTCGGCGACGGTGACCCGGTCGGCGCGCTTGCCCAGCCCATCGAACGACTTGCGGCGGCTTGCCGGGTACCCGCTGAGGGTCATGGCCACGACGGCGGCGGTGGCGATCTGCCGATCGTGCACGGGCTGGCTGGCCGCCAGGGTGGCAAACGCGGTGAGGAACCGGTCCTGGGCCGGCCGCAACGCCGGGTCCCGGCTGGCCATAAGGGCGCGGGCGGCGTTGCGGGAGTTGTTGTCGCTGTGCAGGTTCAGCAGGTAGGCCAGCGCGTGTGCACCGGCCGGGCCGCCCAGCGTCATCACCTGCTGGATGTCGGCGACACCGGCCTGACGCAGGCGCGGATCCGGCCACGCCGCCGCGAGGGCACCCAGGTGGTCGCCGGCCTCGCGGCGGGATTCGATCCAGGCGGTGCGCAGTTGCCGCGACAGCTGTGGACTGGTGTCGCCGAGCCGGTCGAGCGCCGCGGCGAAGGCTCCTCGCAGCAGAGCCAGGTCGACGGCGCGTTGCCGGTCGCCGGACTGCCACCACAGGCGGACGGCCAGGGCCGGTTCAAGCCGGCGGCCCTCGGCCAGCTGGGCCGCCAGCCGGTACATCTTGTGCCGTTCCAGCAGGTGCACGGCGTCGGTGGGGGTGTCGAGCAGGTCGGCGAGCACATATGCGGCCTTCTCGATCTGCCCGGCCTGTTCGAGTTCGGCCGCGGCCCGGCGGTACACGTCGGTGAAGATGAGTTCGACGCCGGTGACGCCCAAGGCCCGGCCGGTGCTTCGCCCGGTCAGGCTGGGGCTTAGCCGGCCCAGCCACGCCTGCGGCAGGGTGATGCTCAGGATCCCGCCGACGCCGCCCAACGGGACGGCCTCACGCAGGGCCTGTTCCCAGTCGCGGCGCTGGAAGGCGCGTTCGACGCGCTGCAGGTAGGCCAGGTGCCGGCGGGCCAGCAGGTACCCGAACGGGCTGGTGAATGCCCTGGCGGCCAGCCAGCCCCTGAGCCGTCCCGATCGCCGCCGGGCGGCCAACCCGCCGCCTGCGGCGGAACCACCTTGTGCGGCAACGGAACCGCGACCGCGTGAGCGCAACGCCCCGATCAGCCCGACGATCAACCCGACCATCACCGGGACACAGATGGCCGAGGGATTGGGCGTTCCGCCCGCCCACCACAGCAGCAGGGCGGCGATGGCGGCCAAGGCGAGCAGTGTCTGCCAAACCTTGTCCAGCGCGGGACCTGAGACCGACCCCAACGACCCTGACCCGGAGCGTACCCGGCGGCGGCGCGGTGGTGGTCCGATCTCGGCTACGCGACGCAGGTCCGGTGCGTGAACGGGCGCGGGCGTCGCCAGGATGTCGGTGGGCGGCACGGTTTCCAGGGGCTGCAACGGGTACCGCGTAAGATGCCCCAGATCGAAAGGCAGCTCCACCTCGGGCAGCTGGGCCGGGTTGAGCCCAACCTTGGGCAGGGCCAGGCCCGGCGAGCGGTCGAGCCGGATCGTGACCGGTGAGGGCAGCACGAGAAGCCACCGCCCGTCGGGCCACACCCGCAGCTGCGCCCCGTCCTGCCAGTACTCGATGATCCGGCGGGTCGCCTCGGCCGGCCCGATCAGGTCGACGTCGATGAGGAACCCGGCCGCGTCGACGGTCCTGCTCATGGCGTCCCCCGCAGTTCGCAGACGCGTTGCCCCGATTGGAGATCGGCGACGATGACGGTGCCGTCGTGCTGGGCGAGGGCGAGCCACGGGAGCCTGGGGTGGGTCGCGACGGCGGTGATGGTACCGCTGGACCACCGGGTCAGCGTGCGCACCGCACCCGGCGGGCAAAGGCGCAAAATCTGGCCGCCGGCGGACCGGCTGACCAGCGCCGGCTGGGAGTCGATCCACACCAGGCCGATGACCTGGTCGCCGTCGGGAACGGTCAGCGTCTTGCGGTTCGACACCGTCCACACTCGACCGTCCAATGAGGAGCAATGGTGCGGGATGGGGCCGAACACGACCCGCTCGCCCGGCTTGACGCGCACGTCGGGGTGGCCGGTGGGGGCGGCGATGCGCGGGGTGCCGGAGTCGTGCCCGTACGCGACGGCGGCGATCCCGGCGTCCACCGGCTCGGTGTGCGTGAGAGGCAGGCGAATCCACCCATCGGCCAGTCTGGTCAGCAGCCCGTCGGGGGCGAGGTGCAGCGGCGCCAGCGGCCCATCGACAACGCTTCCGTCGTAGGGCCACTGCGCGCCGTCGAGAAACGGCAGCGGCTTGCCCACGACGTGGGGTCGCAACCGCGAGCTTTGCCGGGTCAGGGCGATCAGCCGCCGGCTGTGCAGGCCGGCGGCGACCACCGGGGCGGGCAGCCTGTGCCGGCGTGGCCGCCCGTGCGGCACGGAGACGGTGATCAGTGTCGAGTCGTCGTCGCCGCGCCCCACCAAGACCTGGGAGGCGCCGGGGAAGACCGGGTAGCGCAGCATGTTGGACAGCGCATGTTGCGCCGGGAACCGGCCGCCACCGCCACGGAACCCGTGGCCGCGCAACGCGTTCACGGCCTGATGGGGCGGGGGCATGGGCAGGACGCGGTCACGGGCGCCCAGCGACAGGGTTAGCGCGATGACACCTGTGCTGTCCCAACCGGTTTCGGCGATGGCCAGGTGGCGGACCTCCGTCCACTTGCGACGGACGCTGTCGCCGCCGAGCATCCAGATCTCGTCGCCGGCCTCGAGGGTCCCTACCCATTGCGCGATCTGCTCATCGTCCGGTTCGGACATTCGCTGGGACCGTTGCCAGCCTTTCAGCAGCGGTTCCAGGTCTCCCCCGCGCAACTTACCCGGCTCGTCGCCCAGCACGCCCAGCGCCAGCGGCACACCGTGAGTCAGGGCGCGACGGTGCATCACCAGCAGGACCGCCAGCTGTACCAGGCGTGCCGGTCCCCACTGCGCGGGACCGCAGTCGCACAGCACCACCACCCGCGCGTGCGGCGCCGACCGCCGGAACGCCGGTGCCAGGTGAAGCAGCTCGTTCTCGGCGGCCCGCCGCAGGAACTCCACCGGTTCCTCGGTGGCCCACAACCATTCCGAGACCAGCAGCCGCTCGGGTGTCCCGCGCCCGGACAGCCCGTCGAAGCCGTCCGGTTCGCCGCCGGCGGCCAGGGCATGGTCGTGCTCGGCCAGCAGCCCGGCGATGTCGGCCAGCCACGGTCCCAACGCGACAGCAAGTTCATCGGTCAGCGCGGAAAGCTGTGGTGCCCAAGGGGCCAGAGCGGGCGGCAGCGTGTTCATAACCGGCTCACGTCCACCGGATGCGCCGGCATGGCGGAGGTGAGGATGCCCTCGGGAAGCAGGGCGATCAGCTCTGCCGGGTGGCCGCGGCGCAGGGTTCGGGCCAGCAGCTCCATGGGTACCGCCGGGCGGTGCGTGGTGGGCACCAGGATGCCGTGATCCCAGCCGAGATAGGTCGCACCGTCGACCCACGGAAGGTCCTCGGCCCGGCCCAGCACGAGCATCCACTCGCCGGATGCGGTGACCCGCAACCGGGTCGGGTCGGGGTCGGCGGCGATGCGGCGGGCCAGCTCATCCCGGACCGAACCGCGCATTGGGGCACCGCCGACCACCGCCGCCGGATCCAGCGGCGGCAGGCGCCGTACCCACCCCCAAGCGATCATGCCCGGACGGCGGTGACCAGCCGCTCGCGGGTGTCGCGCAGCGCGTCGGGCAGGTCGGCCTCGGCGAAACTGCTGTCGATCTCCCGCAGGGTGGCCTCCAGCCGCAGCTTGTCATCGCGGGACAGGGTCACACCCGCGTACCCGTCCAGGAGTTTGCGGCCGGCGGCGGCCAGCCGCTCGGCTCGCGCGAGCATGCCCAGCGAAAGCTCCTCGGCCGCGTACCCCAAAGTGCTGTTGCGGGACTGCTTAAGCAGATCCGAGAGGGTCTCGCGGGCCAGAACCTGAGTCTCGGCGGTCGGCGCGACCAGCGGCAGCACCCACAGGTCGGCGGCGGTCGCCTCGGCCCGCCCGTCGAGCGCGGCGGCCGCGGCGATCAGGCGTTGCGACCGCACCGCCCGCCGGTCGCTTAGCGGGATGCCGGCTTCGCGCAGCCGGCGCAGGGCGGCGGCGAGCACCGGCCGGACCTGGCCGAGGTCGCACGCGGCGGCAACACCGGCCAGCCGGTCCACGGCCGCCATCAGCGGCACGGTCCGATCGGCCTCAACGGTGGCCAGCCAGCCTTGCTCCAGCAGATCCTCCAGGCTTGAGTCGGGGACCGGCTGCACGTGGATGCGGGCCAGGAACCGGTCGGCGAACGCGGCCAGCGCCGGATCCGTGGGCAGCGCGTTGCTCGCGCCCACGCACACCCGGATGGGGCACGGCTCGACCGTGGACCCGCGCCGGAAAACCCGTTCGTTGAGCACGCCCAGCAGGGTGTTGAGGATGGCACTGGAACCCTGGAACACCTCATCCAGGAAGGCGATCTCCGCTTGGGGAAGCATCCCGGCGGTCTCGTAGGAGACCACGCCCTCGCGCAGGCTGCGCAGGTCCACCGGGCCGAAGATCTCATTCGGCTCGGTGAACCGGCCCACCAGATACTCGAAGTACCTTCCGCCCAGGTGCTGGGCGATGCCGCGCACGGCGGCCGATTTCGCCGTCCCGGGCGGGCCGATCACGAGCAGGTGCTCCTTGGCCACGGCGCACAAGGTGACAACCTCGGCCACCAGCTCGCGGTCGACCAGGTGACCGCGGGCGGCGGTCACGGCAGCCCGGACGGCATCGGCGTCGACGGCGAGCTGGTGGCTCAGGGGCGAACTCACGTGCGAGAGTCTAGAGAACCGTTCAATCGCGGCCCAAGAGGTTTCGGCCTCAGCCGGCGATGAGGTCGAATTGCTCCCATGTGCCGATGGCGGTGCGGTTGGCGATCAGTGCTGAGGCGCCGGCGTTCTCCGCTGTCACATACCTGTTGTTGGCCTGGGCGAGCAGGCTGATGGTGCCGTTGGGGTTGTGGATGAGCCGGAAGGTTTCCCACGGCCCGATCGCGGTGCGGTTGGCGATCAGCGGCGAGGCGCCGGCGTTTTCCGCGCACACGTATCCGCCGTTGACTTGGGCCCGCAGGGCGATGTTGCCGCCGCCGACGTCGATCAGATCGAACTTCTCCCACGGCCCGATCGCGGTGGCGGCGGCGATCAGCGGTGAGGCGCCGGCGTTGGCGGCCATCACGTACTGGTTGTTGGCTCGAGCCCGCAGCGCCGTAAAAGACGGCGGTGGCGTGGTGTAGATGCGCAACGCGTCGACGATCCCGACCGAGGTCGTCTTGTTGACGATCCGGATGGTGTGCGTGCCTGCGGGGAGCCCGGTCCGGCTGAACACGACCTGCTGCGCCTGGCGTGGCCCGGAGACGAAGAGGTTGACGTTGGCCTGCAACGCGCCGTCGAGGTACACATCGACGTTGCCCATGTCACCGTTGCGTTCGGACAGGTAGTCCACACCGGTGCCGGTGAAGGTGTAGCTGGCGGCGTTGCCCACGGTGGTGCTGTGGTGGGTGTCGTCGTTGAAGTCGCCGTAGCCGCGGGAACTGGTGTAGAACCAGCCGGCCTCATAGGTCAGCTGCGTGTCGTTGACCAGACCACCGGCGGTGGGACCCAGGCCCAGCGTCGAGGCGGTGTTGCGCAAGGTCTTCACGCCCTGGTTCGGCGTACCGGTTAGCTGTGTGAGGGCGTACGCCGACAACGGTTTGACCGTTCGCTCGACGACGTAAACGGTGTTGGCGTTGGTGGCAAGGCTGAATTCGGATGCGGAGGTGGTCTGAACAATCGCGTTGTCGGAGGCGCGCCGGACTTGGACCTGCTGGCTGCCCCACGGGTTGACCACGCGGGCGGTGTTGCCGTACAAGCTTTTCAGGCCGACGTACTTAACTTCTCCTGCCTCCCGCTCCGAGCTGACCAGAAATCCATCCTTGGCCAGCAACGTGAACTTGCCGACAAAAGACGCGTCGGACGGCGGCGCGGGAAAGACGCGGATCTTGTCGTTGTAGCTTTGCAGCAGTGATTCGTTCATCGCGCTCAGGTGCACGCCGAGGTACTCGAATACGCCGTTGTCGTTGTTGGTCATGCCGTTGGGGTAGTTCTGGTACTTCTGCAGCATGGTGCGCAGGCCGTTGAAGGCCTGGTCGCCCAGGCCCAGCCGGGCGGCCTGGATCGCGTCGTTGGCCCACACGTTGCCGTACGGGAAGGGCCGGGTGTTCCAGGTGGTGACGGCGGTCTGGTAGTCGGCGGCACCGATGCCGGTGCGGTCATAGGGCCAGATGACTTCGGCGGCAACGTTTTCGTTGTTGCGGGTCGGCGAGATCGGCGGATCGTGCGGCAGGTAGGCGCCGTTGCCGATCTGGTACGGCGCGAGGTTGTCGACGATGGTCTGCCAACCGGCCCGCAGGCCGCCATCGACGCCAAGCTGGGTACTGACCTGGATTGCCAGGGGGAACAGCAGGCGTACCGCGGCCAGGTCGGTGATGGCGTTACGGACATCCCAGTAGGTCTCGTGGGAGTTGGAGGAGGCCATGAAGTAGCGCCCGGCCGCGTCGCGAGAAAGCTTGGCGGCGTAAAACTTCACGGCCTCGCGCAGGAACGGGTAGGCGGTGTTTTGCAGGTATGTCAGGTCATTGGTGTACCGGTATTGCAGGTACATGTTGTAGGCGGCCTCGGTGCCGGTGGAGTAGATGTCGTTGACGTAATCGCTGTTGATGGTGCCGCGGGCGTTGCCGTCCCAGCCCATCGTTTCGGGTACCCACAAGCCGTCAATGCCGTAGCGGCTGCTGGTATAGGACTTCAGTGCACCGTAGTTGCGGCTGTAGAGCCGGTTGAAGTTGGCTAGCAGGTCGGTGTGGTTGCTAGCGTAGAAAGAGTTGTAGACGTCGCGTTGATTCCAGTACCAGTAGCCGTTGCTCCACTTTGTCTGGTCGCCGGTCGCGCGGTAGACGCCGTTGATGAAATGGAACGGGTAGTTCCCGTAGCCACCGGCGGCGATCATGTAGGTGGACAGGTAGTAGACGTTTTCCAGGTAGTCGGCGTCGCCGGCGGAGTTGGAGTACTGGACAAACGACTTGGCCCAGAACGCATGCCACCAATTCTTGTAATTGGTCAGCGTGGTGGGGTACCCAGGAATCTTAATCGCGGAAAGCTGATTGCGCGCCGCGGACAGCGAGTCCCGGTTGGCCGCGTTGATCCGGCCGGCCGTCGACAACCAGATCGTGTAGCTGGAGCTTGGCGTGATGGAAAGCCGCACGCGGGTGCCGTTGACCACCGACGCGGTAAACGATGCGCCCTCGACGGTGGCGGCGAACGTGTAGCCGAAACCGTTCGGGTCGGCCTGGCCGCGGCTCAAACCCGCGCCGCCGGCGTCGGCGAAGGTGGACACGGTGCGCCAGGTGGTGATGTCGGGGACGTCGGCGAGGTTGGCCACGGTAGCCGGGTCCCAGATGGACAACTCGACGGTGACGGCGGCGACGCCGCCCCGCGTGTCGTCCACGTGCACTCCCATGACCTCGGAGCCGGGCGAGCCCATGACGGTGACGGTGCGGTTGTTGTCGTATTTGGCGGTCAGCGTGCCGTCGTAGAGCGAGAGCCGCTGCTGGAAGGTGGTGTAGCCGCTGTCCATCGCGGGTGTGGTGGCCAGATTGAACAGGCCCGCGGCGTAGGTGGACTGCTGGGCCAGATCGGCCCCGGAGACCTGCATCGTCAGGCCGTTCTGGCTCCAGGCCATGGCTCCGGTGCGGCCGTTGCCAACGGTCAGGCCGTACAGCGGGTTCGTGTTGGGCGAGTTGTAGACGACATCGTGCTTGGACAGGTATCCGGCGTAGTCGACGGCGAGAACACCGGTGCCGCTGTGAAACGCCGCGTCGGTCGTTGACGCGTAAGAGGTTTGAGGGTGGATCGTGGCGACGGCGGCTGTGATGGTGGCGGTCAGGAGGGCGAGAGCCAAGCGGGAGGTTCGTGCGCGCTGCATGGCAGCCGGGCTCCTTCCGGGGCGGGTGGCGGGCAGGGACGGGTGAGCTTCCCGATGAGGCGGTGTCCAGGCAACCGCCCACGCCAACGGAAACGTTGGAGCTATCGTAAAGAGTCGATGGCTTTATAGCAAAACATCTACATGTATTTGCAAAATACTGCGGACGCGGCGCGCGGACCGGCTGTACGAAGTATGTAGATCAAATGTACCGGGTCGTCGTAACTTCCGTGAGGCTGATGAACATCAACCAAGGAGGAGCGATGCTTCGCAGAATTGGCAAGGTGGGAAGCGCTGTCATCGACGCGCTCCTGCCGGGCACCAAGGCCGAGGCCTGCACCGTGCCGTGGTGCGAGAAGAGGGACGGGCGCAACCAGCACCGGTGCTGCAAGATCTGCACCGGCGGCATCAAAATCTGCACCAGCTGGACCAGCGGCGGGTGCGGCGGAGTGAACTGCCCGCATTAGAAGATCTCCCGGTGCCGGGCGACCCGGGGCCCCGATCACCTGGGACGGGGTGGATCTGGCCGAGCTGGATCCGCAGTCGCTGCGCGAGCGCATCAGTGCGGTCTTTCAGGACTTCATGGCCTATGACCTGACCGCGGCCGAGAACATCGGCGTTGGCCAGCTGAGCAGGCTTGAGGATCTGCCGCGGATACGGGCCGCGGCCGCGCTGTCCGATGTGGACCCCATTATTTCCGGGCTGCCGCACGGGTACCAGACTCTGCTTAGCCGCATCTTCAGCGGTGAGGGCAACTCCACGCTGTCCGGCGGGCAATGGCAGCGGGTCGCCCTGGCGCGTGCGTTCCTGCGGGAGGAGTCGGATCTGCTCATCCTCGACGAGCCCTCCTCCGGGCTGGACGCGGTCACCGAACACGCCCTGCACCACCGTCTCGCGCAGCTGCGCGTGGGCCGGCTGAGCCTGCTCATCTCGCACCGGCTCAACGCTTTGCGCGATGCCGACCATATCCTGGTACTGGATGCGGGTGTGGTGGTCGAGCAAGGCGACCACGGCCACCTCATCGGCACGGCCGGCCGCTACGCCGAGTTGTTCTCGCTTCAGGCCGAGGGGTACGCCGCCCGGGTCGAGTGACGCTACCCCCGGCCTGAGGTCATCGGTGGGTCTCCTCCAGCTCCATGGCCAGGTGGGCGGCGAGGGCCTCGATCGTCGGGTACTCGTAGAGCAGCCCCGGTTCGAGCCGAAGCGACAAGGCGTCCTCGAGGTCACCTGATGCCTGCACCGAGGTTCGCGAGTCAAGCCCGTACGACTCGAACGACCGGTCCTGTTCCACATCCTGCTCGCTGATGCCCAGGCGAAGCGCGATGAAGCCGCTTAAATATGCCCGCAACGCCTGCTCGGTCACCGGTCCCGCCGGCAATGTCTGGATCTTGCGTCGGCCGATCATTCGGCTCACCCTTTCCTCGTCCGGTACCTTGAAATTGACTGTTCGCTTGGCATTCTCAGATGCCACACCACACCCAGGCGGCCGAGCAACCCGATCAGCCAGCCGCTCAGATCCGGCTCCCACCAACGGATTCCGTGCCGGTAGGCGCCCGGGAAGGCATGGTGGTTGTTCTGCAGTCCCTCGCCGAAGGTCAAAATCGCCACCGGCCAGTTGTTGGCGCTGCGGTCCCCGGTGCGAAACGGCCGCGTGCCGAACATGTGGCACACCGACCCGACGCACCAGGCGGCCTGGTTGGCCAGGAACGCCCGGGCCAGACCACCGAAAACGAGTCCGGTGAGCGCCGCCAGAGCGGTTCCGGTGACAGCGAAGCCCACGACCGCCGGCAAAACGAGCCCCAGCGCCGCCCACAGCGGGTACGTGCGGTGGTAGAAGAAGGTTCGGCGGTCGCGCATGATGTCCGGGGCGAAAAGGCTCCACCGGGCCTGCTTGTCGCTGAGCATCCACGGCATGTGCGCCCACCAAAGGCCGCGCAGCCGGCCGCGCAGCGAGGCATCGTTGAGGTTGGGCGAGTGCGGATCGCCCTGCGCGTCGGAGAATTTGTGGTGCAGCCGGTGCGTGCTGACCCAGAACATGATCGGCCCCTGCAGCGCCATGGACCCGGTCACCAGCAGCACCGCCTCGAACCAGCGGGACGTCTGGAACGCCTTGTGCGCCAAGTAGCGGTGAAACCCGATGGTCGTGCCCAAGATGTGCACGCAATACATGACACCGAAGAGCACGTAATCGGTGACGGTCGCGACGCCGGCCACGGCAAGCCACACGGCCACGGCGAACCCGAGCGTCGACAGCGCGATGGTTCCCGAGGCGGCGATACGCTTGGTGCGCAACCCGATCGGATCGAGCTTGACCACCGCGAGGTCAACCGGGCTGCCGGCGTTGACGTCGTTGACGGCGATGCTTGTCATGTTCCCTCCTGTTGTTGTTGCCTGGTGGGCCGGTGCACGTCACTGACCAGACGCAGCCGGTGCAGTGACCAGATGAACATCCCGGTGAGGTCCACCTGCCACCAGCGGTGATGGTTGAACGCCGACCCCGGCACGGCGTGATGGTTGTTGTGCCAGGAACCGCCGATCGAGATCCCCGCCATCGGGGCGATGTTGCGGCTGTTGTCGCGGGTGGTGTAGCGCCGGGCCCCCCACGAGTGGCCAAGCGAGTTGACCCCCCACGTCACCTGGTCGAGCACGAAGATGCGGGCAAGCCCGGCGTAGAGCAGGCCCGCCACCGCGCCGCGAACCGTGCCGTAGTACAGCGCGCTGGCCGCGCACGGCAAGACCACACCGAGGGCGACCCACACGAAGTAGAGTTTGTTGATCACCATCAGCCGCCGGCTGCGCAGCAGGTCTTTGACATGCTTGGCCCAGCCGTCGCGGCGTACCTTGAAAAGCCAGCCCACGTGCCCATGCCACAGCCCGCGCAGGGTTGCCCAGCGGTCGGTGCCGATGGGTCGCGGGGAGTGCGGGTCGCCATCGCGGTCGGCGTGCGCGTGGTGCATGCGATGCGTGGCGACCCAGAACAGCACCGGCCCCTGCGCCGCCATCGATCCGGCGATGGCAAGCGCGGTGTCCACCCAGCCGCGGGCCCGGAACGAGCGGTGCGAGAACAGGCGGTGGAAACCGCCCTCGATCCCCATCCCGGTAACGAAGTAGAAACCTACAAATAGGAGTATGTCGAAGCCGGTGATGCCGTATCGAACGGCGAACACCACCGCCGCGGCGAAGCCGAGGGCGGGACCGCACACGGTCACCAGGGCCAGGCGTCGGGCCAGGCGATCGGAGTCGGTGTGCTCCACTGTGATGGCGGCCGTTGTGGTTGTTGTGGCTATTGCTGTCATCGGGTCACCCCCGGGCTGAGGTAGAAGGGTTTGAGCGACTGGGTGAGGTAGGCCTGGCGGGTGGCCGTACGGCACAGCTTGCCGCTGGTTGTGGTCTCAATGACCCCGATCGGTCCAATGTGGACGTCGGCCGGTACGACACCGTGCTCGTGGTTGACCGCCGTGCGAATGCTCAGCGTCGCCGCGCCCAGGGCCTCGCTGGGCGGGCTCGACCGGCTACGCAGCTCGCCGACGACCACGAGGCGCTCGCGCTCCCCCAGCTCCCCGACCGAGAATGCCACCGCGACGCGCAGCTGCGGCCACGCGCGAATCGCCGATTCCTCGACATCGTGCGGGTACAGGTTGCGGCCGTCGACCACGATCACGTCCTTGATCCGGCCGGTCACGAAAAGCTCGCCGTCGAGTTGGAAACCCAGATCGCCGGTGCGCAGGTAGGTGCGGGCCCAGCCGCCCCGGCGGTAAAGCCTGGCGGCGAAATTGTTGGGTCCTTCGTTGCCGGCGTTGAAGTAGCCGGAGGCAACATTGGGTCCGCTCACCCAGATCTCCCCGACCTCACCTTCCGGCCGGGGACGGCACGTCTTCGGATCGACCACGACAACCTCATGGCCGCGGGCGGGCGGGCCGCAACTGACCACCCTGGCCGCCGTCGCGTCGTCGCGGCGCGCCGGTCGGGCCTGGCCGGACTCCAGCAACCCCCGGTCGACGTTCTCGATCCGCGGCGGGCCGCAGCGCTGCTTGCCGGAGACGAACAATGTCGCCTCGGCCAGCCCGTATGACGGCAAAATCACCGTCTCGGCCAGGCCGTGCGCCTTGAACCGGTGGTAGAAACGCTCGATCGTGGACGCGAGGACCGGTTCGGCTCCGCAGTAGAGCTGCCGCAAGGTACCAAGGTTGAGAAAAACATCATCTGGTATCCGTTCGACGCACAGGTCGAGGGCGAAGTTGGGTGCCACGGAGGCGGTCACGCCGTGCTCAGAGATCGCCCGCAACCACCGCTCCGGTTGCTGCACAAAGTGCCCCGGGCTCAACATGATCACCGGCCAGCCGCCATACACCGACAGCAGCAGTGTGCCCAGCAGACCCATATCGTGATACGGCGGCAGCCAGGTGCAGCCGACACGATCGGATTCGACGCCCATGCGGTCGATCAGCGTGCGGCAGTTGCTGACCACATTGGTGTGCGTCAGCATCACCCCGCGCGGGTGGCCGGTGGAGCCGGAGGTGTATTGCAGCAGGGCAAGGTCCGACGGGTTGAGCCGGGCGAACTCCGCCACCTCCCAGACCGGCGCCAGATACTCCTCATCGACCCGGATGGCTTGCATCCCAGGGTATTCGGCCGACACCCGGTCGAGCATTATCGCCGCCGGCCGGCAGTCTTTCACGATTGACTCAAGCCGCTTCTTGGCCCGGTCCCCGCGCGGCGGGAACGACGGGACCGCGACCGCGCCGGCGCGCAGCAACCCGTACAGGCACGCCAGGTAGGCCAGCCCGGGTTCCAGCGCGAGCACCACACGCTGCCCGGTCAGGCCGCGCCGCACCAGGTCGGTGGCGACGGCGTCGACGGCCCCCGCCAGGTCCTGGTAGGTCCAGTCACGGGCGGAAGCTCTGGTGCCGTCAACCAGGAACCGGAACGCTGGGCCCGATTCGGTGGCGGCGCGGTGGGATAAGACCTCGGGCAGGGTGGCACACTCGAGAACGGCTCGGCTCAGGTCCGTACCAAACATGCCGACGACGATGGTGAGTCCCGCTAACCGGAAGCCTCCCAAATCCCTTGCGGGGCGGTAAGTTTTTGGGAAGAAATACTGTCGTATTCACGCCCGCGATCCACTAGTGACCCGCGACTGCCGGCGGGCCATCATGCCTATTCATGAGTGTGTCCTTGGAGGAGGTCATCCGGCCCTTCGGCGTCACGCAACGGATCCTGTCGTTCCCGTCGGAGAGCCTTGAGGTCAGCTACAACGAGGTGGCGCGGCGCGCCTGCTCGGGTGCGCGCCGGCTCATCGCCGCCGGTGTACGCCCCGGCGAGCCGGTGGCGATAAGCCTTGGCAACGACTTGATGTCGGTGACGGCGGCATTGTCGGTGTGGTACGCCGGCTGCACCCTGGTGTCGGTGCCACCGATGCCCCGCCACGCCCAACCCGACCATCTCGGTGGTGTCGCCCAAGCCATGGCGGCGATGGGTTGCGACGTCTACATCACCAACGGGCCGGTGCCGGTTCCGCTCCAATCCCTGCGCCACATCCCGATCGGCTTGGTCACCTCGCCCGAGGGAGGCAAGGCCGACGCCGACCCCGCGCAGGCGATCGCCCCCATTGCGTTGGTACAGTTCACCTCCGGCAGCGTCGGCTCGGCCAAAGGGGTGGCCATCTCCGGTGACAAGCTTGCCGGCCACGTGCTGGCCATCGGCGAGCATGTCGGCGCCGACAGCGAAACTGACCGTTGCTTCTCGTGGCTGCCGCTTTACCACGACATGGGTTTCGTCGCGAAGTTCCTCGCCTCCTTCGCCAGCCGGCTCGACACCTTCATTGTGCCGCCGGCGGAGTTCGCCGCCTCCCCCAGGCGCTGGTTCACCGGCATCGCCCGGACCGGGGCGACGATGACCGGCGGGCCGGATTTCGCCTACCGCTTGGCCGCCGGTGCTCGGTACCTCGAAGACCTTGACCTGTCAAAGGTCCGGGTGTGTACCAGTGGCGCCGAGCGCGTCCAATGGACCAGCCTTACCGCCCTGCACCGCGCGCTCGAACCGTTCGGGATGCGCTGGGAGGCATTCACGCCCTGTTACGGCATGGCCGAAGGCGTGGTCGCCGCCACCATGTCACCGGTGGGCCGCGGCCCGGTGCTCGGCCCCGGCGGTCACGTGTCCACCGGCGTGCCGATCCGCGGTGTGCGCATCGCCGCGGCGGACGGGTCCGAGCCGGCGCCTATGCGCCTGGGCGGCTCGTGGCTGTTCGAAGGCTATTGCACGGCAACGGGTTTCGAACCCACCGCCGGCGACTGGTTCGACACCGGCGACGCGGGTTTCACGCACGATGGCGAGCTGTATGTGCTTGGCCGGATGGCCGAGGTCATCAACTTCGCCGGGCGCAACGTGTTCGCCGAAGACGTCGAATCGGTGGCGCTGCGGGTCGAGTCGGCCAGCGTGCAAGGGGTGGCGGCGTTTCGTACCACTTCGGACCACAACCGCTTCTCCATCGTCATCGAGCTCAACCACCTCGAGCGGCCCGACGCAACCCAGATAGGCCACCGCATCCGCGACGCGGTGCTCAAATCGCTCGGCGTCCGGATCTCGCCTGTGGTCCTCACCAAGCAAGGCACCATACCGCGAACCACCTCCGGCAAAGCCCAACGCGCCCGCTGCCGCATCGCGTACGAGGCCGGCGACTGCGATCAGCGGATACTTGCGGTCGTCGACTAAGAGAGCCGGCTAAGAGAGCATTGCTGCGCGATAGTCACAGCACTCGATCAAGCCTGCGCTGGACGGAGCCCATCACCTTGTCCAGGTCGGCGGCGAACGCCGGATTGACTTGCGCCATCCCAACAAACCACAGGCCGAAGGCCACGTCTCGAGTGGCGATGAAGTCGTCCAGGTGGGTCAGATCGGGCAGCTCGCGGCGTTCGCCGTAGCCGCCGAGAAGCGCCGCACAGATCGCGGCGTAGTCGGCTCGGCCGCGATATTCCCACAGTGGCACCGCAATGTCATAGAGCCAGTAACCGAATCCGCAGTCGTCGAAGTCGATCAGCCGCACCGCGTCACCGTCGAACAGAGCATTCTCCAGGTGCAGGTCGGCATGGATCAGTCCGAAGGCGTCCGGCTTGGATCCAAGACCCGCCATGACAGTACGCATCCGGCGCGCGACCTCATCGAATTGCGCCCGCACCGGCGCCGGCAGCAGGTCCCAGCACCCGGCCGCCGACACGCCGCCGTACTCCATGGTGTTGCCGAAGAAGGTTTCCCAGTCCCACCGCATGCGTACGAACCCGGATGGCGCAGCCCACACCGAAGCGTGATCGTGCAAACGGGCCAGGACACCGCCCAACCGCCGGAAGTGCACAGACCGCGGATTGGCCGCCTGCATTCGTCCGTTCTGCCAGCCCAGGACCGAGCAGACCCGGCCGTCGGCGACGGTGGTCCACTGTCCACTGCGGGCCCGGATCGGCGTGGGCACGCTCAGATCCGTGTCTGCCTGCAATGCGGCCAGCCAGGCCAGCTCCGATCCGACCGCGACCCGCGAATCGACTCCGGGGCCGTGCCGGTTGGGCCGGTGTACGCGCATCAGGAATCGGGCATCGCGGGAGTCGACCCGAAACGTGGTGTTCTCGCCGTGCGCGATGAACGACAGGCGTGGCTCGTCGACCCGGTAGTCGGCAAGCGCCCGCACGGCGGTGCGGCGGATGCGTGCGACCTGTGCGCGCTTGGACACCAGTTCGGGCATCCGCGAAGCGTATTGGCGGCGTCTCGGTCGCCGCCAGGAGTTTTGGGCGTACCCTCGCGGTGAGGGATTCTGTCGTTCGCGGTTCGTCGACGGCGTAGATGGCGCGCGGCCAGCGCTGGATGTCCGTAATTCGCGTGGGGGGCGCAATGGCTAGCTCGGTCCTGAGGTCAATCACCAATCGTCGCGCGAAGTACCTCATCATCGTGTTCTGGTTGGTGATGGTCGCCGTGGCCGCGCCGCTGGCCGGTCAGCTGACCGACGTGGAGAAGAACGAGGCCAAGTCTTGGCTTCCGGGAACTGCAGAGTCCACGCGTGCGCTACAGGCGCAGAGCGCGTTCGCCTCACCCAACAGCCTTCCGGCCGTCGTCATTTACGAGCGGTCCTCCGGCCTCACCTCGGCTGATCAGCAGAAGATCGCGAGCGACGCCGCCAAGTTCGGTCAACTCGGTGATCTTGACGGCAAGGTGGTGGGTCCGGTTCCGTCCGTCGACGGAAGCGCGGCCCAGGTGATCGTGCCACTTGATCTAGGCGCCGAGGGCTGGAACCGCGCGGGCACGATAGTCAGCAGTATCAAGCAGACTGCCAGCGACGGAGCCAACGGCATGGCGGTGTACGTGACAGGCCCGGCCGGCAACGCCGCGGATTCGATCAAAGCCTTCGAGGGAATCGACAGCACGTTGCTGTACGGCACCATCGCGGTCGTGGTGGTGATCCTCCTGTTCACCTACCGCAGCCCGGTGTTGTGGCTGCTCCCGGTGATCTCTGCCGGCGTCGCGCTCACCGTCGCGCAGGCGGTGATCTATCTGCTGGCCCGCGACGCCGGGCTGACCGTCAACGCGCAGAGCGCCGGCATCCTAACCGTGCTGGTTTTCGGCGCCGGAACCGACTACGCCTTGCTTCTGGTCGCTCGGTATCGGGAAGAGCTGCGCCGCCACGTGGACCGGCACGAGGCGATGGCTGTCGCGCTGCATCGAGCTGGACCGGCCATCATCGCCAGCGCATCGACGGTCATTGTGGGCATGCTCTGCCTGCTGCTGGCTGAGACGAACGCGACCCGGGGACTCGGGCCGGTCGCTGCGATCGGCATCGCCGTGTGCCTGGCTGTCATGCTGACGCTGCTGCCGGCCATGCTGACAAGCGTCGGCCGCTGGGTCTTCTGGCCGATTCGGCCGCAGTACGGCTCGCCCGACCCGACGAAGACCGGTATCTGGTCTCGTGTCGGCGCCGCCATCGCCCGGCACGCGCGACTGACCTGGGTCGTCACCACCCTGGCGCTGGCTGCTCTCGCGATCGGCATCGTCCAGCTGAACGCCACCGGGCTGACCAACAAGGACATGTTCCGCGGAAACCCCGACTCGGTTGTCGGTGAGGAGGTGCTGGCGCGGCACTTCCCCGCCGGCTCCGGCACCCCGGTGGTCGTCATCAGCAACGCGGGTCAAGCCGACGCGGTACGGACCGCCTTCGTGGCGGCAGGCGGCATTGATGCCGCGACCGTCACCCCGCCGGTCGTCCGGGGCGACACCGCGTACCTGCAAGGAACCCTGACAGATCCCGCCGACAGCAAGGCGGCCTACGACACCATCGATCGGGCACGCGACGCGGTGCACGCCGTACCCGGGGCGCAGGCGCTGGTCGGGGGAACCACGGCGATCAACCTCGACGTGCAGCGGGCAGCAGTCACCGACCGCAATATCATCATCCCCGTCGTCCTTGTGGTCGTCTTCCTAATCTTGATGTTGCTGCTGCGCGCGGTTGTCGCACCACTGCTGCTGATCGCAACCGTCGTCCTGTCGTTCGCCTCGGCGCTGGGCGCCAGCGCATTGGTCTTCCGGCACGTCTTCGGGTTCCGCGGCGCCGACGCGGGGCTGCCGCTGTTCGTCTTCGTCTTCCTCGTGGCGCTCGGCATCGACTACAACATCTTTCTCATGACCCGCGTCCGAGAGGAGGCGGCCCGGCACGGTACCCGGCGCGGCGCGCTCATCGGCCTGGCCGCGACGGGAGGTGTGATCACTTCTGCGGGCCTCGTGCTGGCCGGTACCTTCCTGGTTCTCGCGACCCTGCCGCTGACGGCCTTCGCCGAAATCGGGTTCGCGGTGGCGTTCGGCGTACTCCTTGACACGGTCGTGGTCCGCTCGGTCCTCGTCACGGCCCTGAATCTCGACGTCGGTCGGCACATCTGGTGGCCCAGCAAGCTCGCCCTGGTGCCGGACGTTCCGCCAGAGAACGGTCCAGCCGCTGGCAGGGGTTAGCTTTCTGCCTGTATGTGAGCTGCAGGGGTTAGAGGGCCACCGCATCGAAGGCAAGTGGGGGCGATATGGCAGAGTTCGATGAAGGCACGTTACGCATTGGAGTCGACGGGATCCTCAACCGCTGGGCCACGGTCGGTTTGGCGGTGGGGATGGTCCGTCGCGATTCCATGGAGTTCTTCCGCGGTCACGGCCTGGCCGATATCGCATCGGGCACGCCGGTCACGCAGGACACGGTCTTCCGGATCGCCTCGATCACCAAGACGTTCACGGCGATTGCGGTGATGCAGCTATCGGAACAGGGGTTGATCGATCTTGACGGGCCGGCCGGCAGATATCTGCGCGCCTACCGTCTCGCGCCGGCCAAGGCGGGTTTCCGGCCAGCGACGATACGCCACCTGCTGACGCACACCGCGGGAATACGCGAAGTGCTGCACCCGTCCGGACCGACCGTCGCCGAGATGTTCCAGCCGCACTACCAAGCCGATCCGCGGATACCCGGCATCGGTCTGGCATTCTTCCGCACCGACCTTGGCGACCATTTCGCGGTCGAGCACCAAGGGCTCCTGCCCGGCTTCGACTCGCATATCCTCGTGGCGCCCGACGACGCGACCGCGGTGATGGCCTTCGTCACCGGGTCACCGGGCCCGTTGCATTGGCTGGCATCGGAGACGAGCGGCCTGATGCGACAGCTGTTCGGTGTCCCCGATCCTGTGGTACGCACCGATATCGCGCACCACCCCGAGGTATGGCAAGAACTGTGTGGCTGGTACCGGTTCTCCACCAGACTCACCGACCCGGCCCTGTTCGCAATCGGTGCCGGTGCCGGTGCCGAGGTCGTCGTGCGCCGCGGGCGACTCGCCATGCGGTTCCTCAGCCCGATCCCCGGCTTGTGGCGCGCCATGGACCTACACCCCGATGACCAGAAAGACCCGTATGTGTTCCGGTTCAAACTGCCCTGGTTCGGCGCCGGCACCGACACCGGCCGGGTACTGTTCAGCCGAAAACCGGGTGTGGGCGTAACCGGGATGCATTTCGACTTCGTTCCGATATCTCTAGCCAAGCAACCTGCCGCCACCAATCCCCGGCCATGGGCGACCGGCGTGGCCGCGGCCATGGGTGTGGCCGCCGCCGTCACTGCCGTCGGCCGCCGGCGCAAAGCCCGTGCGGAGGTGGGATCATGAAACGGACTGTCATGGCCACCGAGTTGTGGCGGATGGGCGCTTTGGATCTCGCCGCCGCGATCAGGTCCAGGCAGGTCTCCAGCCGCGAAGTCGTCGAGGCCCATCTGCGGCGCATTGACGCCATCAATCCGGCCGTCAACGCGGTCACCGTCGTGCTGGCCGTGCAGGCATTTGATGCCGCCGAGGCGGCCGACCGCGCCGTTGCCGCCGGCGCCGACCTGGGCCGGTTGCACGGGGTCCCGTTCACCGTGAAGGGCAACATCGACCTGGCCGGGACGGCGACCACCTGGGGAGCGAGGGTGCTGGCCGGCGCGTACCCCAAAATGGACGCTCCCGTCGTCGAGCGGATGCGAGCCGCCGGCGCCATCCCCATAGGCCACACCAACCTCCCGACGTTCGCCGTGCGATGGCACACGGACAGCGAACTGTGGGGGGCGACCATCAACCCGTGGGACCGGACCCGAACCCCTGGGGCGTCCAGCGGCGGCGAGGCCGTCGCGTTGAGCACCGGCATGAGTCCGCTGGGACTGGGCAACGACACGCTCGGGTCGCTGCGGTGGCCGGCGGGGTGCTGTGGCGTCCTGGCGTTGAAGCCCACCCTCGGCCGCATCCCCAACGCGACCACCGTCGAGCCGGTGGACGGACCGATCGGTGGCCAACTGGCGGGTGTCCAGGGTCCCATGGGCCGGCGGATCGGCGACCTGTGCGCCGCCTACGAGATACTGTCCGGTCCCACCTGGCGCGACCCGTGGACGGTGCCGGTGCCGCTGCGAGGCCCCGAACCGGCCCGGCCGGTTCGCGTCGCCCTTGTCCTGGATCCGGCCGGTCAACGTAGCGCCCGCCAGGTCCGCGACGGGCTGCTCAAGGCGGCCGCCGCGCTGCAGGACGCCGGCTATGTCGTGGACGAGGTCGAACCACCCGCGGTGGACGCGGCCGCCAGGACATTGCTGGACATGCTCAACCCACCTGGTGCCGGGCCGGAAGACCTGGAGCTCGCCTTCCCGTCTGCGCCGCCCGACACGAAACGGTTCCTGGTCGCCTTCTACCAAGCGGCGGGCGACCCGGATCCGACCACGATGCGCACCTTCGCCACCAGGCAGGCGCTACAACGTGCCTGGGGTCGGTTCCAGGAGACCCATCCGCTGATCCTCGCCCCGATCTACACCGACGTACCCTTCCGCGCCGGCACCGACCTCGACGAAGGCCACGTCGCCGAAACCATCCGGGGCATGCCGATGACTTTGGCCGTCAATGCGCTCGGTCTGCCGGCCGTGGCCGTTCCCGTCGGCGACAGCGAAGGCCTACCCCAGTCGGTACAGCTGATCGGCGCCCGCTACCGCGAGGATCTGTGCCTTGACGCCGCCGCGGCGATCGGAGACCGGATAGAACCAATCACACCAATCGATCCGCAGTAGCCCGCGCCACCCCATCGCCTTCTCCGGCTGGGAGATGTCCGCCTATGGCAACCGCCTCACAGCGGTGACCACACCACCGCCGCCACCCGGCAAAGCCGCACATCGCCAGATCACAGTGGTACCACAGCGATACCACACAACCCGGTTCAAGCGGCTAGGCTGGCCGTTTGATGCCACCCGAACCCTCGATCATGGTGCTCGGCGACGTGAGTGTGCGGCACAGTGCGGTACCCCTGACGCGTCAGGATCGGCACATGCTCGCTTTGCTGACTGTCCATCATGGACGGTTGCTGGGCGCGGACAAGATCATCAACGCTCTCTGGGCGGAGGCGCCGCCGGCTTCGGCCCGCAATCGGGTGCAGAGGCTCATCTCCTCGCTCCGGCGAGCACTGCCGCCCGATGCCATTGACAGCACTGGTTTCACCAGATGGCGGCACCGTTCGCGATGACTCGCGTCGTCTCACGCTCGTCCCGGATGAAGTCGGGTGCCCCCTGGACGAGCCACGAGGTGTTGGTGCAGTTCGCCTCGTAGTTGGCCGTAGCGTGGGCGAAGCCGAACCACGTCCCATTCCGCTGGTACACCGGGTTGTCGAAGTAGCCACGCTCAAGGTCGGTCGAGCACTGGCCGTTGGCCTCGTAGACCTCAACGAACATGTTCGAATTCGCAATCGTAGTGCCGTCGATCGTGACGGACCCGAGGTAGTGGTCGGTGCCGCCCCACAGCGCCCATACGCCGAACGTCGCCCACGGCGTGTACGGCGCGAACGAGTCTCGGCCCGAGTTGGTGCGCCAGGTCCGTACCCGGATCCACGTCGCCACGGGGAGGTTGGTCGTGCTCTGACCACCGACGTGGCTGCCGTTGTTATAGCCATCGATGTTCATTCGCCAGTTGGCGCCGGCGTTGCCGGCCAAGCTGTCGCCGCGCTGCGGGCCGATGTGTATCGCTGAGTTGCAGTAGCCGCAATCGGTGTAATAGGTCATCGCGAAGAACCAGAAGCAGCCGCTGGTCTGGCCGGAGCCGTCGCACTTGTTCGTCTCGAGGCTCTGCGGTATCGCGAGCCAGACGTAGTAGTCGATGGCGTACACATCGTCGGGGTGGTCTGTCAGATAGACGCGGTCGCTCTGGTAGCAGTTGCCCGAGCACGCGAGTACCTGGTTGTCACCGGCGGATAGCGGGAGCGGCGACCTTGCCTCTGTCGGGCCTCCCGGCCGCGCCGTCGGCTGCGGGAGGTCCGGCCGTACGGGCTCGACCCTGCCGCCGGTCACGGTAGCCCGCGAATGCGACGCCACGTCTGCCTCCGTCAGCGCAGCGGCTACTGCAACATCGTGCTTGGCGAGCCGGCCTCGCGCGTCAGCCTCCTCGGTGGGCGACATCCCAGGCATCTCGGGCTCACGAGCCTGCTCGCCCGGCTGCGGCGCCCTTTGCGGCGGTACCTGCGACGACTGACTTCCCGCCACCGGAGAACCGACCGACGTCCACGCGACCACGATGACAAGCCCGAGGGCCATAGCCGACCCGATCCGCCTCGCAAACATCTCGACCTCCTATGACACTTCAAATCATTTCGAGTTAGCTGGTACTGCAACAACATCTACGGCCCAGGTGTGTTCCGTGTCGGGTGTAGTAAAGTTCCCCGCCAATGTAGCGTAACCGTAGTAGTTTTACCTACATTGATGTAACTATGAGCTGGTGACTATGCGATAACTGAACGTCCAAACACGACCTTGAAGCACGGCCGATCGAGGCGCACCTGACGATCGTGTTCGCTCTGGCCCTGTCCCGATGGCGGGTCACAGCAAACCATGGGCGGCCAAAGTCGCTTGAACGGCACGGCCGAGGTCGGGTGCGAGACGAATGTTGTGCCGCTGCTGCAGGAGTGGGCGCAGCCACAGGTACTCGATGATTGCCTCGCGCTGGGTCGTCGGTGCGGTGCTGCCGCCCAATGGCTTGAGTAGGTAGTCCCACATCTTGGCCAGTTCGGTCCGCACGACAGGATCGGTCCCGCGCAAGCGCTTGCTGCCAAGCCACAGATTCCAGTCCCAGAAGTGCGCATCGATGCCGGGCAACGTGGCGGCGCTTACCTTGGGCGGTTGCGCCGACGGACGGCGCTCCGGAAGATCAAGTAGCAGGTCTACCTTGGCCACGTGAGGTCCGGCGGGCACGATCAGCATGTACACCGGATGCCTGGCCAGCGGGTCCCACAACGCCGATAGCGGTCGAAGTGGTCGGGTCAGGTCGGGCAGGCGCAGCGATACCGTGGCCGGGCCCGGCGAGCTGACGTGATAGTCCCAATCGGACAGTGCGGTCGCGGTGCCGTTGGCGCGTGAGCCGACCAGGTCGACAGAGCGTACCAGCGCATCGGCCCGCAGGGCGGCACGCACCGCGTCGGTCGGGTCGAACCGGCTGTGGATGCTATTGATGGTGGCCTCCGGTGAGGGCGGCGACCACCTCAGACCGGTTCTTGGTCCACCAGGTGAAGGTCGACGCGTTGCGAACGTAGAGGTGGTCGAACGTGGTGACCCCGTGCTCGTAGCGCTGGTCGAGCGGCCAGAACCCGTTGAGCCACAACCACCACATGCGAGCCTCGGCGTCGGCGATCTCGTGGCCGGTCAGCGGCCGCCACCGCCGGTAGCCGCGCACGAACTCCGCCGTGCGTGGCAGATCGATGTCGCCGTCGCCGCCGAAGGTGAGCAGGCAAGTGCGAATCAGCTCGGACGCAAGAGAGTGGACGCGAATGCGGTCCCAGTCCACCACCGCGCTGACTTCGCCTTCATGCCACAAAACGTTGTTGTGGTGGAAGTCGCCGTGGATATAGCCCTGCGGGCCGAGCTCTTCGGTCGCCGGCGCCGACAGCGCCGGGTCGGTGAGGATCTCGCGCCGGAACGCCAGATTCGCCAAGGCCACCTCGTCGATGTCGTCTTTTACCGGCTTGCGCCCGATGATGTCGAGCAGGTGGTCCAGATAGGACAGTGCTTGGCCCGGATCGGGAACCGCGATGCCGGGCCCGGGGGTGCCCGTGCCCGCCACATCGGTGAGCGCCACGTGGATGCGGCCCAACAGGTCGCCAAGCGCCGCCGCCTGTGCCAGGCTCATCGTGGTACCGCCTAGGTGCTCCCCGGGCGCCCATACGCTCACGGTGAACTCGGCACCATCGACGGCACACACCGCATCGCCGCCCGCCCGCTCCAGCGGTTGCGGGATGGGTACGCCCCGACCGATGAGCAACTTCACCCGTCGATGCTGTTCGCGGACGCCTGTCGCGTTCGAATCCCGCAACTCCTTCACCGCGTACGCGCCCGTCGTGGTGTCCACTCGCCAGTTGCGGTTGATGACTCCGATCGGCAGGTATCGCGCCGCCCGCGGCTCGCCCAGCCCGTAGGCGGCGCAGACCCGCGCCAGGCGCTTGAGGTCGTTGTCCCCCGCTTCCATCGCGACATGGTAACGGTGGCAGATTTGAGGGCAGGCCTCACCTCGTGATCATTACGGGCCTGCCCGCCGCCGGCAAGTTCACCGACCGTCTGACCGGACATGGATGCACCGTCGTGGTAGCAGACGTCGATGATGTGGCAGCGACGGTGGGTTGGCCCGGCGCGGGTAAGGCGGCCGATGGTTCGCCGCGCAAGAGCTGACCTTCAAGCGCAAGGGCAGCGACTCCTACAACCAGCTCACGGCCCGTACCGCCAACGCCGTCTCGGCCCGCCCGTGCCCGCCACTGTCCAAACGCGACAGTATGGTCAAAGGCGTACCGCCGGCGACCGTGGAGGACTTCGCCCAGCGAGACGTGCGCGCTGGCTCCAGAGTCGGACTCGCCCTTTTGCTGTCAGCGTTTGCGGGTCGGGGCCGGGATGTCCAGCAGGGTGGCGAGTTGGCGCAGGTTGTCCTTGACGGGCCGGTAGTAGATCCAGGTGCCGCGGCGTTCGCCGTCGATGAGCCCGGCCTCGCGCAACACTTTCAGGTGGTGGGAGATGGTCGGACCTGAGACATCGAAGTCGTCGCCGGTGATGTCGCACACGCACATCTCGCCGTCAGGGGCCGAGGTGATGCGCGACAGCAGGCGCAGGCGGATCGGGTCGCCGAGGGCTTTGAACATGCGGGCCATGTCGGTGGCGTGCTCGGGGTCGAGCGCCTCCTGCGCGATGGGTGGGCAGCACGCGGCAAGGTCGGCGGAGGTGTCCAAGACCACAAGTTGTTTCGACATGCCTCTAGCTTGACAGATTTCGAATCAGGGTGCAACCTCAGTTCGAAGCACTGATTCGACAATTGTCTAGACAGGAAGTGACGTGGTGTTCGGCAAATGGCGGCAGCGCCGTGCGGAAGCGCGCGAGGTCGAGTTCTGCGAGGGATGTGAACAGGTCTGCACGGCGGACTGCCGCGCGCAGGCACGCCTGAAGCACCTGCGCACCCAGCAGATCTGTTACGTCGGGTATCTGCGCTAACCCAAACCCCAGACAGGATTCCCGGTCAATGAACGGCAAAGGAGACAGGAAGATGAGTACAGACACGGCCCAGCCCGCGGGTGGTTTCCATGGCGACCCGCTGGCCGCGCTGAACCCGCCTGCGTCGGCGGGTGGCTGCTGCGGCGGCCCCACGAACGCTGAAGCGACGGCGAACGCCGGGGCCGCACAGGCATCCACCTGTTGTGGCACGGTGGCCGAAGCGAAGACCGAGGGCGCTTGCTGCGAAACTGCGGCCAAGCAGGAGGCGGTGGCGTCGGGCGCTGGGTGCTGCGGGTGACATCGACGTTGTACGGGTCGGCGCCCCTGCCGGTGCCGACCCGGCGCTTTCGCGGATGCGCGCGATGGTGGCGCGGCTGGCGTCGGATGGGTTCGCCGGCGGCAGGTTCATGACGAGATCCGCGACCGCGTCGAGACCCTGGTCAAAGGAGTCCTGCCTGCCTAGAACCTGACGGTGGAAGTCAGCGGTGTTGGTGGGAGCGCGGTGGGCGACCGAGCGCGGATCAGTCGGTGTTGGTGGTTTCGTGCAGGCACCACCCAAGGTCAAGCAGGGCAGGCACGCAGGAGTTGACGATGCGGTAGTAGATGTTGTTGCCGTCACGGCGGGCGGCGACGATGCGCTGGTCGACCAGTCGCTGTAGCTGGTTGGAGACGGCTTGCTGGGTCATGCCGATCTGCGCCGCCATATCGCTGACGCGAACTTCTCCTTGCCGGGCGATGACGTGCAGCAGCCGCAGCCGGGTGTCGTTGGCCAGCACCTTGAACAGGGCAGCGATCCCGGTGGCCTGTTCGCTGTCCATGACAGGGCGTTCGGTCAACGCCGGTGCGCGTTCTTGGTCAAGAACCGTCAGTACCTTCCGACCGTCCGCCAGACTGCTGGCCTGCCGCTTCGCGCTACCCATAGCCATGCTCCTACACTAATACACGAGTATGTGTAATACTTGTGGCTGGAGTCCCTCACCGGCCTCCATCATGCCTGGCTAATCCGTTCGGTGAGGAGTTGGAGATCATGACAAGTGCTACCGACCCCGTCCAGACGACACCCTTACTGGCGGCGCAGACCGCCGCCGCGCTCGCCCAGCAGGTGCGTGACAGCTACGCCGCGACCGCACGCAGTGTGTTGCACAGCGGCAGCGGCCAAGCGTCGTGCTGCACCAGCAGCGCCTGCTGCACCGATACCACCAGCAGCTCTGCGGCCTCCCGGGCCGCTGGCGATAGCTGTTGCGGTGATCCGGTTTTCGGCTCCAGCCTGTATGCCGATAATGAGACCGCAGGCCTGCCCGTGGCGGCGGTGCTGGCAAGTCTGGGCTGCGGCAACCCGCTGGCTGTCGCGGACCTCAAGCCAGGCGAGATCGTGCTCGACCTGGGTTCCGGGGGTGGAATCGACGTGCTGCTGTCGGCTCGGCGTGTGGCCCCGGACGGCAAAGCGTACGGTCTGGACGCGGTACCAGAGATGTTGGAACTGGCCCGCCGCAACGCGACCGAAGCGGATATGTCCAATGTAGAGTTCCTTCAGGGTGAGATCGAGAACATTCCACTGCCCGACGCATCCGTCGATGCGGTGATCTCCAACTGTGTGATCAACCTGTCGGTCGACAAGCCCGCCGTCTTCGCCTCCACCTTCCGTGTACTGCGTCCCGGTGGCAGGTTCGGGGTCTCTGACGTGGTGGCCGCCGACCACTTGACCGAGGCGCAGCGAGCCGAGCGTGGCGGCTGGATCGGCTGCATTGCCGGAGCCCTCTCCGAGGCCGAGTATCGCCAACACCTGTCCGCCGCCGGTTTTACCAACATCGACATCGGGTTCAGCCATGAGGCCGCCGACGGCATGCACTCTGCCATCATCCGCGCCACCAAACCGGCCTGATCCCATCCCGATTCACTTCTGTGTCGACGGCCGCTAATGGATTGCGACGGAGCCCGCAGAGCCGTCCACGGTCACCAGCTGCCCGTCGTACAGGCGCTGGGTGGCGTCGCCGGTACCGACCACAGCCGGGATGCCGTATTCGCGGGCCACCAGCGAGGCGTGCGCGGCCAGGCTGCCGCCGTCGGTGACCACGGCGGCGGCGCGAGCGAACAGGACTGTCCATGCTGGGGCGGTGGCCTTGGCGACCAGCACGTCGCCCTCGGTGAACGTGGCGAAGTCGTCCGGCCCGTGAACGATACGCACCGGGCCGGTGGCGCGCCCGGTCGAGGCGGGATGCCCGAGGATCGCGTCGGCCTCGACGCTGCCGCGGGCCTGCTGCACCGCGCGTTCGATGACGTCGCCGATCAGCCGCGGCGGTAGGCCGAGGGTCAGTGGGGCGGCCAGCCGTCGCTGCCGCTGCCACAACGCCTGCCGCTCAACGAGATCCGCGATCGGCCACGCTACGCGGGGTCGGCCGGGCGCCGCCTACGTCCTACGGCGCTTGTGAAATCGGGTTGTCTACTGGCAGCGCGATGGTTCGGAGGCGGTCTGCAGGAACGTGGGCCCGGGAACCAGGTGCCGCACCAGCTCCAGTGACTCGGGGACCGGCGAGAACCATGCCCAGGCGCCACGTTTGTCGCGGCGTAGCAATCCCGCGTCGGTAAGGACCTTCAGGTGCTGGCTGATGGCGGGCTGGGTCATGTCGAACGGGGCAGTCAGGTCGCACACGCACGCTTCCCCGTTGGGGGAACCGTGGATGATCGACAGGATCTGCAGCCGGGTCGGATCAGCCAACGCTTTGAGGATCCTCGCGAGATGTTCGGCTTCGTCGCGCCGTAGCGGCGGCGTGACCGGCTCGCTGGACGGCACGCTCGCAGAAAGGGATACCGTCACGGCGGGCATGAGGCCGAGTGTAGGCAGGTCAACACCGTTCACGGTGACTGGATGGTGAACTGTCGGTGAACCGCAACGAAGCGAATCGGCCCACTGCGGACGAGGGTTGCGGGTGGAGGCGCACCCCCTCGCGCCTCCACCGCCAGCCGGATTGCCCTCTACCGCTTGCCCTTTAGCTGGCCGAAGGCGTTGGGCTGAGTGCGAGCCTGTGGAAGACCTGGCTCGGGTACCGGGACTCCGTCGCACTGGTCGTGCCACGGCGTGCGGCCGGTGTTGAAGTACGCCACCAGTTTCTCGGCGCATTGCGGTACGTCGGAGACTGATCCGTGCACGTCGTCTGCGACGGTGAGCACGGATCCGCCGACCGCTCGCTGCATCTCCCACGTCCACTGGTACGGCGATGGCGACTCGTACAGGTGCCCGGAGAGCACCACCGAGGCGCTGGACCGTTGCAAGTGGACCGTCTGGACCGGTAGCGGCCATCCGGTGCAGTCGGCCGAGAACCCAAGGGTCGCACCGGTCAGCGGGTTGGCGGCCACGCGCCGCTGGTACGCCGCCCAGGCCCCGTCGAAGTCGTAGCGCTGGCCGGTGTCCTCATTGCAGAAGACAGCGTGGTTCATCGTCGGGCTGCCGCCGGGCGGCAGATCGGGCGGCGGAGGCGGTTCCTCCTCGCCCGGGCCGCCTACGACCTGCTTCACCGTGGGCGGTGCGGTCGGCCCGGTGGCGTCGCGGAGTTCCTTGAGCACCTGAGCGGCCAGCGGCCACACAGGTGAGGGCTGTGCGCTGGCCAGTGAGATGAAGAAGGCGTCGAAGGTGAAGTCCAGGTCGGTGAACCTTCGCGGATTGGCGTTGAACTCTCGTTGTAGCGCAAGCAAAGCGGAGGCTACCTGCTCGCCGGTGGCGCCGAACCCGTAGACGCTGTCGTATCTAGCCATCCACTCGGTCATCCGCCGGGAGTCGGCTTCGCCCGCCGCCGCCCGTTCGTCGAGGAAACGGTCGAACCGGTGGCCGGGGATGGCCGTGCTGTCCAGCCACATGCGCTCGACGCGTTGCGGGAACAGGTTGCGGTACACGGCACCCAGCCACGTGCCCCAGGAGACGCCGAAGAAGCTGAGCCTGCGCTCGCCGAGCGCCGACCGGATCCGGTCCAGGTCGCGGGCCACGTTCTCGGTGGTGAGCTGGCCGAGGAACGCCGGATCGGTGTTGCCGCAAGCCTGGTTGAAGCGTACCTCGGCGTCGTAGACGATCCGGGCGAACTCCTCGGTGATCGGGCCGGGTGGCGGTTCGGGCAGCGGCCCGGGCGGCGCGCACTCCACATTGGAGCTGTAGCCCACACCGCGAGGGTCGAAGCCGATCAGATCGTAGCGTTCGTTGAGCGTGGCCAGGTTCGGGTTGAACACGATGTTCAGCGCCATCAGGTAGCCGGGACCGCCGGGGCCGCCCGGGTTGAGGCCCATCGCCCCGATCCGGTGCGCCCGGTCCGTGGCGGGCACGCGGGTGAGCGCGACTTCGATCGCGCGCCCGCCGGGATCACGGTAGCCGAGCGGAACACTTACCTTGCCGCACTGCGTCCGCTGCCACACCTGCCGGAACTGCGGGATCAGCTCCGGCGGCATGAGGAACCGCAGCGCCTCGTCCGAATACTGTGGACAGTCATGCCACACGATCCGGGACTGGCCGGTCGTTGTCCTACCCGGCGTCGTACCCATAGCCGGTGCTGAAGCCACCGTAAGGATGACCAGCAGGCCCGCCATCGCGATGGTGAGTTGTCTTCGCATGGCCCCCAGCATGGCGAGCGAACCCGTGCCCGCGCGTCTGTCTGCGGACCGGCGCGAGAATCTGTCTCAAGACAGATTCGGTGAGCCGCCGGGCGAAGTATCCTCGCGACGTATGTGGCGCAGACCTTGGTTACAGGATACGGCCCTGGCGCTGGTGCTCGTGCTCTCCTGCGCGGTCGTCAACCGGCCCGGGCCCGACCCGGGCTGGTGGGCGGCGACGCTGGCGGCGGCGGTCGGGGTGGCGCTGCGCCGCCGCTGGCCGGTGCCGATGCTCGGGCTGTGCACCGCCGTGGCCGCCGTGCACATCATGCTGGGCCATCCGGTCGTCATCGCCGACCTGGCCACGCCGATCCTTCTCTATACGGTGGCCGCCCGTTGCCGCCCGCGGGTGTCGCTGGCCGCGTTCGGTAGCCTGATGCTGGGCGCGATCGGCTGGAGCGTGTGGGAGGCGGTCCGGGACAACCCGGGCGCCGGGCTGGCCGGCGCGACCGACCGGGTGGCGACCGTTCCCCTGCCGCCGCGGCGCCAGCCCCTCTTCCCGCCGCAACCCGTCTGCCGGACGATCACCGGACCTCCGTGACGATCCGCCCTGCCACACATCGCCCATTGCAGTGCCGCAGCCATCACCTGACCCGCACCTGTGACAGCTCCAGTAACTCAACATGTGATCATGTCGGTTCCCGGCGGACCAGCGATCCTTTCACGGCTTTACATGACCGGCTCATCGAAACCAGGTATCCACGCAACGGCGTCGAGATCATCGGACGGTTGCGGCGGCAGGATGCTGGCGAGGTCCAGCTCAATTTCCAGGTCATAAGCGATTGCCAGGGATGCGATTTGGATGCCAATCAGCGTACGAAGGTCGCCAAGGTGATGCGACAGGTGCTCAAAGCTTCGACTATGCCGCACGAACTCCTCGGGTCCTCCAGCCTCGACGAACTTCCTGCACGCCGCGCGCATCGCGCGCAGGGAATTCGCCAACTCTTTCCCCGGGTTGGCCGTTTGTAGCTCACTTGTAAGGTATGCCCGAATCTGGGTGGCCGACCAAACGCAAGCTCGCCCTGTCTCAAACTCGATATCAGCGAACAGGACGCGGCGATCCTCCAAGAACGTTAGGACCCTTCTGGCGATGTCGCGGTCGCTATCGGTCTTCACCCACTGAAGACCAAGCCACGGCAATGAGATTCCTGTCAGCTTTATGCCCACGGTGTGACGCTAGCCACCCACGTCAAGTCTCGGCAGGTGCCGATTGGATGGTTTGCGCTCGGGCACTCCGGCCTGGTGGCTTGACGACTTGTCGCGGCCCTTCGGCGTGTTCTCTGATCTTGCGTTTCTGCAACTGCGCCCGGCAGGACTCGAACCTGCGACCTGAGGATTAAGCCGATCGGCACGTATCGCGCCGCCCGGTTGAGGGCATGCCCTCATCTGGTGATCATTACGGGCCCGCTCGCCGCCGGCAAGAACACAGTCGCGGGCAAGCTCACCGAAACTCTGACCGGACATGGTCGCACCGTCGTAGTGGCAGATGTCGATGATGTGGCGGCTATGGTGGGTTGGCCCGGCGCGGGCAAGGCCGGCCTATGGTTCGCCGCGCACGAGGCGCACGGCGCGCTCGTCGGCCAGTGGATGCGCTCCAACGTCGAATATGTCGTGGCGGTCGGACCTTTCTTCTCGGCCGAGCAACGGGCGGCGCTTTCATGCTGTGGGTGGTCATCGATGCCGCGGTGTCCGTGACGTTCGAGCGGGCACAAACCGATCCAGGGCGCGGACTGTCGCGCGACCCACAGTTTCATTGCCGTGCACACCAACGCTTCCGGCAGCAGTTGCCAACGATCGCCGCCGACCTGACGTTCGACTCGGTGGCGCTGGATGCGGAGCAGATCGCGGACACGCTGGGCGTTGGTGGCTACAGTTCCCGAAGAGCGTGATAACCCTAGGCCACCTTGCCTCCGTCCGGTGACGGCTCCTGGATTGTGCGCGACCGGTGGTGGTGCCGGGCTCGGTACCGGGAGATCCGAAGATCGATCTCCTCCATGGGTCCTCTGGAGCCGACATGGATCGCCAGCAGGGCCGTGAGCACCAGCAGGCCAGCGGCTGCGATTCCCGTCTCCCGCTCACCGTCGAGATTAGTGGCGGCCGCCGGATCGACCGCGAGCGCGGGTCGACGACGACGTCGACGAGGTCACCAGGCTGGTACAGGTCGTCATACTCGGTCAGCATCCCGGCCATCGCCTTGCCGTCCGGGCCGCTCAACTCGTAGCGGTACAAGCGATTCTGGCCCGAAACGATGTGCTCGGCGGTCACCGTGGCTCTGACCCGATCACCCCACAGGTCCAGCACGGCCAGCGGTGCCCACGCGAAGGCGACAATGGCGGCCAGCATCGCCAGAACGCCGCACACCAACAGGCCAATGCCTCGTTCGGGAAACACTTGGTTTGCCAACACGAAGGCGGCTACCGCCGCGATCACCATGAACGTGCCGGCGGGAATCGTCGGGACCAAGGTGGCGGCGATGGCTGCCATCCAGGCCGGCCCGGTGAGGATCGCGGCGAGAATGAAGCCCTGCCGAGGGTTGGGCCATCCCCGGTAGCCGTGACTAGGCATGCCGCCAGTATGACCGGCCAGATCAAGACTATGCGGCGATCACCTGTGCGCGGGCTTATGCGGGTGGCTGTGCGCCGCCTGCCGAGCATTCAGCCATGGTCTATCTACGAACAGTCATGGCGGTGGCCGTCGCGGCCTTGGCCGCCACGCTCATCCACGCACCGGCGCCCGCATCGGCGTCGGCCAAGCCCAGCCGTCCGAACGTGGCGGCGCGGCACTCGGTACCGGTGAAAGAAGATCCGCAAGCGCAAGCCGCCGCAGGGCCTGAGGAGGCGATGGCCTGGCGCGGCGCACCTGAGGTGCGCTGGCCGTCCACAAAGGACCCTGGCGGCAATGGTCTCAAACTGAGCGTGGATCGCGCTCAGGATATCGACATCGACTATTCCGGTTTTCGTCACGCGTTCGGCGGGGACTGGGTTTCGCGACTGCGCCTGGTGCGGCTTCCCGAGGGTACCGAGATCGCCTCGATCAACGACACAAAAGCGGGGCGGCTCAAGGCAAGTGTCGCTGCCGGGTCGTTCGCGGTGACCGCCGGGCCTGGCGGCAGCGCCGGAAGCTTCCGGCCCACGGCCCTGGCGCCGTCGGATTCCTGGCAGGTCGGGCCGCAGTCCGGTGACTTCGAATGGTCGTACCCGTTGGCGGTGCCCGATCTTCCCGGGGTCGAGCCGAAGCTGGAGCTGAGTTACACCTCCGGCACGGTGGATGGGCGTACCGCATCCACCAACAATCAGCCGTCGGCCGTGGGTGAGGGTTTCGATCTGCCGATCCCGTTCATCGAGCGTTCCTACCAGTCGTGCAAGGAGGATGGCCGCACCGACGAGAACCTGTGCTGGGCCTTCCCCAACGCCACGGTGTCGATGCCGGGGTTCAGTGGTGATTTGGTGCTCGACGATGTGACCAAGAAGTGGCATTCCGAAAGTGACATCGGTTGGCGCATCGAGTTTTTGTCCGGGGCGACCAATGGGGACAACGACGGCGAGTTCTGGAAGCTGACCTCCCCGGATGGCACGCAGTATTTCTTCGGCCGCACCACGGATTCGGCGTGGACTGTGCCGGTGTATGGCGATGACGCCAATGAGCCGTGCCAGAACGTGCAATGGTGCCGGCAGGCGTGGCGTTGGCAGCTGGACTATGTGGTGGACGCGCATGGCGACGCGGCGCGTTATGTCTATGTCCCGGAAGCCAATTACTACAGCCGTTCCGGTGCGGTGACCCAGTATGTGCGGGGCGGGCAGATCGCCCGGATCGAGTACGGGTTCAAGGATGGTTCGACCGTCCCGGCGGCGGGACGGGTGCTGTTCACGACCGCTGAGCGCTGCATCCCGGGCACGACGTGCGCCCAGTCACAGCCGCAGAACTATCCTGACACGCCGTTGGATCTGGCTTGCGGCGCCAGCAGTTGCGCCATCATGTCGCCGACGTTCTGGACCACCAGGCGGCTGGCGCAGGTGAGTACCCAGGTCTACAGCGGCGGCGACTACCGCGACGTCGGCTCGTGGACGTTCAATCACACCTTCCCGGCCACCGGCGATGCGAGCAGCCCGTCGCTGTGGCTGGACTCGATTGTCCACAGTGGACTTGCCGGCGGCACGGTGAGCCTGCCGCCGGTGCGCTTCGACGGGGTGCAGCGGGAGAACCGGCTCGACGCCACCGGCGGCGCCCCGCCGATGAACAAGTGGCGGCTGCAGCGCATCACCAACGAGACCGGCGGCCAGACCATCGTCACCTATGGACTCAAGGAATGCGCCCGTACCGCGCTGCCGGTGCCGGACTCCAACAGCGCCAAGTGTTTCCCGGCCTACTGGACGCTGCCCGGCGCCGGCGACCCGACCCCGGACTGGTTCAACCGGTACGTCGTGACCCAGGTGTCCGAAGTGGACGGTATCGGGGGCAGCCCGCCGCAGGTGACTCAGTACGAGTACGTCGGCGGGATGGCCTGGCACCACGACGATCAGCCGCTGATCCCGGCCCGCTTCAAGACGTGGGGGCAGGCGCGCGGGTTCCAGAAGGTGCGGGTGCGCACCGGCGACCCGGCCGCCGGGCCGCAAACCCTCACCGAGCACATCTTCCTGCGCGGCATGGCCAACGATCTCAAGGCCGACGGCAGCCGCCCCAACGTCGTGGTCGTCGACTCACTGGGCATCCAGACCACCGACAAGGCGGTGCGACGCGGATTTGCCCGGGAGACAACGGTTTACAACGGGCCAAACTGGGTCAGCCGGACCCTGTCCGAGCCGCTGGAGATCACCAAGACGGCGACGCAGACCCGCCCCGGCGGCACCATCGACGCCTACCAACTCGACGAGCGTGAGGAACGCGAGTTCACCAAGCTGTCCGACGGAACGGTGCGCGAGACCTCCAAGTCCTACCAATTCGATGCGTATGGGCGGCAGATCCTGGCCGAGGACCGCGGCGATGTGAGCCGCTCCGACGACGACGCCTGCGTCAAGACGTCCTATGTGGAGAACCTCAACGCGTGGATCCTCGACACGGCCTCGCGCGTGGAGTCGGTCTCCGTGCTGTGCGCCGCGACGGTCGTGTACCCGAGCGATCTGCTCAGCGACGTCAGGCACTCCTACGACGGCCTGGCTTGGGGGGTGGCACCGACCAAGGGTGAGGCGACCGCGACCGAGCAGGCCGTCTCGTACTCCGGCGGTGCCCCGCAGTACATCACGGTGCGCCGCTTCGGGTACGACACCCACGGCCGCCTGACCGAGCAGTTCGACGCCTTGGGCAACCGCACCTCATCGGCCTACACCCCGGCCTCGGGCGGCCCGGTGACGTCGGTGACGAGCACCAACGCGGCCGGGCACGCCACCGTGGACACCCTGGACCCGTTGACCGGCGAAAATCTGTCCACAGTGGACGCCAACGGGCGGCGCACCGACCGGACCTATGACGCTCTGGGAAGGCTGACCGCGGTCTGGATCCCGGGACGGGACAAGGCTTCCGGCCAGTCGGCCAACATCCGCTACGCCTACCAGGTCCGCAACAACGCACCCTCTGTGATCAGCGAGAGCCGACTGACCGACACCGGTGGGTATGTTGGCAAGCACACGCTTTTCGACGGCTTCCTACGCGAGCGCCAGAAGCAGGAGCCCTCTCCGGCCGGTGGTCGGATCATCTCCGACACGCTGTACGACTCGCGCGGCAACGTCGCCAAAACCAACAGTCCTTATTGGAACGACCAGCCGCCGGCGACGAGCCTGGTGACCGTCGCCGACGCCGCTGTCCCCTCGCAGACCCGTTTCGTCTATGACCAGGCCGACCGGGAAATCGCCGAACAGCTTTACGCCGCGGGCACATTCAAGTGGCAGACACAAACCAGCTACGGCGGCGACCGGACGGCGATCGATCCGCCCGACGGCGAGACCGCCACGATGACGATCGTCGATGCTCGCGGCCGGACGACCGAGCTTCGCCAGTTCACCGGCGGGGCGCCCACGGGCGCCTATGACGCCACGACCTACACCTACACCAAGGGCAACGAGCCGCAGACGGTGACCGACCCGGCCGGAAACGTCTGGCGTTACGAGTACGACCTGCGCGGGCGCAAGGTCTCGGCGACCGACCCGGATGCCGGTACGACCACCTACACCTACGACGATGAGGATCGCCAGGTCGAGTTCACCACCGCCCGCGGGCGCACGGTGACCACCACCTACGACGCGCTAGGCCGCCGCACCGCGGTGTTCGAGGGCGCGACCAAGCTCGCCGAGTGGCGCTTTGACACGCTGCCGGGCGGGCGCGGGATGCTCACCTCGGCCACCCGGTTCAGCGGCACCAACGCTTACGTCACGGCGATCACCGGATACGACGCGGCCGGCAACAAGTCCGGCGAGAGCCTCACCATCCCGGCGGTCGAGGGCGGCCTGTCCGGGACGTACACCACGACCTACACCTACAACAGCGTGGGCCAGCCGGCCACCACCACCCTGCCCGCCGCCGGCGGCCTGGGCGCCGAGACGCTGACCTACACCTACGACGCCAACGGTTTGGCGCAGTCGATGACCGGTTGGGACACCTACCTGGCCGAGATCGCCTACGACGAGCTGGGCCGCGTCGGGCTGGCCACACTGGGCGCCGCCGGCAAACAGGTCTGGCGCAGCTTCGGGTTCGACCCGGCGACCGGGCGCACGGTGCGCTCGGCCACCGACTCCGAATCCGAGTCCACGCCGTCGATCGCCGACGTCGGCTACGCCTATGACCCGGCGGGCAACGTGTCGTCCATTGTGGACGGGGCGGACGCGCAGAGCTTCCGCTATGACCATCTGCGACGGCTGACCCAAGCCTCGACCACCGGCGGCCCGGCCCCGTACACCCAGTCCTACACCTACGACAAGACCGGCAACCGGCTCACCGAGATGCGCGGCTCCACCACCCGCAGCTACACCTACGCGGGCGGGCACCGGGTCGCCTCGGTCGCCACCACCGGCGGCCCGACGGTCACCTACACCTACGACGCCGACGGCAACACCATCACCCGGGGCGGGCAGGCGCTCACCTGGGACGCCGAAGGTGACCTTGTCGCCAACGGATCCGCAAGCTACGTCAACGACGCCGAGGGCGGGCGGGTCATCCAGCGCGACCCCGGCGGTGCCACCTTGTACCTGGGCGCGATGCAGCTGCGGCGCGGCTCGACCGGCATGGTCAGCGCCACGCGCTACTACACCCTGGCCGGCGGCGACGTGGCCGTGCGCACCAGCGGCGGTCTGTATTGGACGGTCGCCGACCATCACGGCACCGGCGAAATCTCCATCGGCGCAGGGGATCTAAGCGTTGCCCGACGCTACCTGGACCCGTTCGGCCAGCAGCGCGCCGGCCCGAGCGGAACCTGGCCGGGCGACAAGGGATTCGTCGGCGGCACCGACGATCCGGCGCTCGGTCTGGTGCGCCTCGGCGCCCGCGACTACGACCCGGCCATCGGACGGTTCCTCTCCCTGGATCCGATCGTCGACCCGTCGGATCCGCAGCAACTGCACGGATACGCCTACGCCAACCACAACCCGGTCAGCTTCAGCGACCCGGACGGCCTGCTGGCCAAGAAGACCGCGACCAAGGCCACGGCCGCCAAGAACAAGGCCAAGGCCGCGGCGAGCAAAGCGGTCAAGGTGGTCAAGAAGCTGATCGAGAAGAAGCTCATTGCCAAGCGGAAGACCCCCGGGCCGCCGCCACCGGTGATCAGGCTCTCGGATGCCGCATTGAGGATCCTCCTCAAAGCCGCCTTCGGGGTCAATTTCAAGGTCAAGAACGGCTACGTCTACATGTACCACGGCACCACCCCGGCGGGCGCCAGGAACATCCGCGACCACGGCATCGACTTCACTGTGCTTAACCCACTCACCGACTTCGGGGCGGGGCTCTACCTCACCAACAGCCGGAAGCAGGCTGAGAAGTGGGCCAAGCGAATGAACCACGGAAGGCCTGGAGCGGTCGTCGTGTACAAGGTGAAGGTCGCGGATCTGCTCCAGTTGTCTGGCAAGGTCTTCAAAGGGGCGAGCGAGGAGTGGAGTTCGTTCGTCAAGTACCACCGGGTCGGCGGGAGTCGGCACCACTTTGACTACGTGGCCGGGCCGCTGGCGCGGCATATACCGCAGAACCTGGCCAGCCACACGGGAATACTGGAGCACAGTGGCTGGCAGCTGTCCATCCATACCCCGGCGGCCAAGGCGCTGTTCGACAGGTCGCTCTATGCGATCATTCAGCCGGGCCTCACCGAATATCCCCACGGGAGATAGGGCATCGTATGAAACTCATGCTCAAAGCGAGCCCCAAGGTTGTGGGTTATCTATGGCGCATCATCGCTGAGATGGTGGACCGCTTCGGCATCACCGAGGACGAGGCGGTCGGCCGGATGAACCAGGCCTGGGCGGCGCAGAAGTTCGACGACGACGGCGATTGGCTGTTCCATAAAAACGAGGAGTACTGGGCCGTCAACATCTACTACGGGCCGGACGGCAACTGGCTGCCCAAGGACCAACTGCGCCCGCTGCCTTACCCGTAGCGGCGCCTTCCGAGCCCCGCATGCCCCAACCGGCATGCGGGGCTTTATGCGCTCGTATATGCGCGCCGGCTCGACCCTCGAGGCATGCGTTCCTTGAGCCTCCTGTGCGCGCTGGCGCTCGCGATGACGCCCGCGCTAGCCACATCCACCCACACGACCCAAACGACGAAACCGGCCGCGGTGGATGCCGCGCTGGCAAGTGCTTGGCGCACCTCGCCTTCGGTCGTGTGGCCGGGCAAGACACCAGGCGTGACTTGGCTTGAGCGCGTGCCCGGCGGCGCGCGGCTGCGCGTTGACGGCGGCGGCAAGCCCGCCCCGATCGAGCTTGACTATTCCGGATTCCGGTGGGCCTTTGGCGGGGACTGGGCGAGCCGGCTGCGGCTTTGGGATGACGAAAAGCATTCCTTGGTACCCATAAAGAATGACCCGAAGACCGCAAAGCTGACCGCCACCGTGGTCGGCGGCGGCTACACCCTTTCCGCCGGCGCCTCCGGAAGCGCGGGCAGTTTCCAGCCGACCCCGCTAAACCCGTCGGCCACCTGGCAGACGGGCCTGTCCGGCGGCGATTTCGCCTGGAGCTACCCGCTTTCCGTGCCGCAGCTGCCGGGCCGGACCCCGAGCCTGAAGCTGAGCTACTCCTCCGGCGGGGTGGACGGGCGCACCGCCTCCACCAACAACCAGCCCTCGCCGGTGGGTGAGGGGTTCGAGCTGCGCACCGGCTACATCGAGCGTTCCTACCAACCGTGCCCGGAGGACGGCCAGTCCCGGCCGGACCTGTGCTGGGCGTCGTATAACGCCACGCTGGTCATGCCCGGGTTGGCCGGGGAGCTGGTGCGCGACGACGCCAGCAAGACGTGGCGGGTGCAGCAGGACGAGGGCTGGCGGGTGGAGCTGCTGTCGAGCACCACCAACGGCAACGGCGACAACGACGGCGAGTACTGGAAGCTGACCGCGCCCGATGGGGTGCAGTACTTCTTCGGCCGCAACCGGATGCCCGGCTGGGTCAGCGGCAGCCCGGAGACCAACGCCGCCTACACCGTGCCGGTCTACGGCGATGACCCCGACGAGCCGTGCGAGCCAACGTGGTGCCAGCAGGCGTGGCGGTGGAACCTTGACTTCGTCGTCGACCCGCACGGCGACACGATGGTCTACTACTACGATCGTGAGACCAACTACTATGCGCGGCAAGGGGTCCCGACCGGCTATGTGCGCTCGGGGCAGCTGGCCCGCATCGAATATGGCCTGCGCGCCGACGCGGTCTACGCCGCCGCGCCCGGCCGGGTGGTGCTCACGCCCGGCAACCGGTGCCTGGCCGAGGGGCCGACCTGTGTCAGCACCCAGCCGCAGAACTGGCCGGATGTGCCGCTGGATCAGGCGTGCGGCGCGTCGGCTTGCTCGATCCCGGTGCCGACGTTCTGGTCGACCAAGCGGCTGGCCAAAATCACCACGCAGGTCTTGGTCAACGGCGCCTACCGCGACATGGACTCCTATGCGCTGACCCACATCTTCCCGGACACCGGGGATGGAACCTCCCCGGCGCTATGGCTGTTCTCCATCATCCACAGTGGACACACAAGCGGCATGGTCAGCTTGCCGCCGGTCACCTTCGCCGGGGTGCAGCGGGAAAACCGGCTCGACGCCACCGGCGGGCACCCGGTGATGAACAAGTGGCGGGTGGAAACCATCACCACCGAGACCGGCGGCCGGATCAAAGTCACCTACGCGCTCAAGGAATGCCAGCGCACCGGGCTGCCCACGCCCGACGACAACCGGCTCAAGTGTTTCCCGGTGTGGTGGGACGTGACCGGGGCCGGGCCGACCCTGGACTGGTTCAACAAGTATGTGGTGACCCAGGTTTCCGAGGAGGACCCGGTCGGCGGCGCCCCGCCGAAACTGACCCAGTACGAGTACCTCGACCCGGGTGCCGTGCTGTGGCACCACGACGACGCCGAGCTGACCCCGGCGCGGTGGCAAAGCTGGGGCAGCTGGCGCGGCTACGCGCGGGTGCGGGTGCGCAGCGGCCTGGCCCTGACCGAGTACCTGTTCCTGCGCGGCCTGCACGATGACCTGCTGGCCAACGGATCCCGGCGGGTGGTACGGGTCGGCGGCCTCGACGACATCGCCGCCTGGCGTGGGTTCGGGCGCTCCGAGACCGTCTACAATGGAGCGTCGATCGTCTCGCAAACCATTTCCGAACCGCTGCTGATCAGCGCCACGGCCACGCGCGCCCGGCCGTCGGGCCCGCTGGTGGCCAGTCTCGCCGACGAGGTGTCGGTGCGCGTGATCACTACGCTGGCCGCCGGCGGCACCCGCACCGCCGAGACCCGTTACGGCTACGACACGGCCGGCCGCCTGACCCGCGTCAGCGACCTGACCGACAATACCTGTGTCACCACAACCTACGCCGACAATGTGACCGACTGGATCCGCGACCGGGTCTCGCTGGTGCAGGTGCTCGCGGTCGGGTGCGACACCACTCCCGTCTTGCCGGGCGACCTGATCACCGAGCAACGAAACTTCTATGACCGCAGCGATGTCTGGGGCAGCGCACCGTCCAAAGGCGACCTGACCCGGGTGGACCGCGACTCCTTGACGGTGTCGCGGATCCGACCCGACACGCACGGCCGCCCGCTGGACAGCTTCGACGCCATGGGCAAGCTGACCACGACGGCCTACACCCCGGCCGTCGGTGGCCCGCTGACCCGAACCGTCGTAACCAACCCGTTGGGACACAGCGTCTCCACCGACTTCGACCCGGGGCGGAGTGTGCCGCTGGCCGTCACCGACGCCAACCAGGGCGTCACCGCCACCGGCTACGATGCCTTCGGCCGGGTGGCCGGCGTGTGGCTGCCCGGGCGGGCAACTTCCCTATCGGCCAACTACGTTTTCAGGTACCAGATAAGAGCCGACGGCCCGACGGTGGTGACCACCAGCGTGCTGCAGGGCGCCGGCTCCTACCGCACGACGCATCAGCTTTACGACGGCTTGGGACGCCCGCTGCAGACGCAGGAACCGTCGCCGGCCGGCGGGCGGATCGTCACCGACACCCGGTATGACTCGCGTGGCTTGGTGGAGCGCACCATCGGCCCGCGCCCCGACCCGTCGCCGCCCGACACCGCCCTGGCCCCCGCGCCGGCCGCAGCGGACCGCGAAACCCGCTACAGCTACGACGGTGCCGGCCGCGTGACCACGGAAGCCTTGTACACCAAGGGCGCGGAGAAGTGGCGCACGTCGACTTCATACGGCGGCGACCGGATCACGCTCACCCCACCCGGCGGCGGCACCGTGACCACAAAGGTTTTCGACGCCAAGGATCGTGTGGTCGAGCTTTACCAGCAGGCCGACCTGACCCGGATGAGCTACACCAAGCTCGGGCGGCCGGCTACCGTCACCGACCCGGCCGGCAACATCTGGCGCTACATCTACGATTCGCGGCAGCGGCTGGTGCGCGCCGAGGCGCCCGACACCGGCGTGCGGTCGTGGACCTACGACAACGCCGACCGGGTCAAGACGAGCACGGACGGGCGCGGGCGCGCGCTGACCCACAACTACGACGACCTCGGGCGGCGCACGTCGCTGTATGAGGGGACAACCAAGCTGGCGCAATGGGTTTACGACACGGCCGCCAACGGCTTGGGGCTGCTCGGCTCGGCCACCCGCTTCGCCGGTGCCAACGCCTACACGACCGCGCCCACCGGCTATGACCTACGGGGTCGCCGGCTGGGGACCGCGGTGACCATTCCGGCCGCCGAGACCGGGTTGGCCGGCACCTACACCACCGGCTACGCCTACAACGAGGCCGATCAGGTGACCCGGGTGGTCACCCCGGCCGCCGGCGGGGTGGCGGCCGAGACGCTCGTCTATGGCTACGATGCGCTCGGGTACCCGGCCACGCTGGCCGGGCAGTACCCGTATGTGGCCGACAGCACCCGCGACGAGCTGGGCGAGCCGGCCTGGTTGGCCTTCGGCGACTACGGCCGGCGGGTCTACCGCACCTTCGAGCGCGACCCGGCAACCGGTCGGCTGACCCGGGCCACCACCTACCGCGACCATCCCGACACGCCGACCCTGGCCGAGGTGAGCTACGGGTACGACCCGGCCGGCAACGTGACCTCCATTGTGGACGCTCCCGACGGCGCAACCGTTGACGCGCAATGTTTCCAGTACGACTACCTGCGCCGGTTGGCGCAGGCGTGGACACCGTCGGGGTCGTGCGCCACCGCGCCGTCGCTTTCGGGCCTGGCCGGGGCGGCGAAATACTGGCACGTCTACACCTATGACCGGACCGACAACCGGCTCACCGAGGTGCAGCACTCGGCCACCGGCGACGTCAACCGCGGCTACAGCTACCCGGCCGGTCACCGGCTGGCCTCGGTCAGCACCAACGGTTCGGCCGCCTTGTTCGGCTACGACGCCGCCGGGAACCTCACCAGCGCCGCCGGGCGCACCTTCACCTGGGATGTGGAGGGACGCTTGGCGTCCACCTCGGATTCGTCCTATGTGTACGATGCCGACGGCAACCGGCTGATCCGCCGCGACGGCACCGGAGTCACCCTCTACCTCGGCGACACCGAGGTGCGCCGCGCCTCGGGCGGGACGCTGACCGCGACCCGCTACTACCGCTTCGAGGACACGGTGGTGGCCACCCGCACCGGCACGCAATTGCGCTGGCTGTTCGCCGACCACCACGGCACCAACGAGATCGCCGTGGCCGATCAGGCGGGACTGCCCGCCACTGTGCGTCGCAGCCTGCCTTTCGGCGGGCCACGCGGGAGCGCACCGGCTAACTGGCCGGGCGACAAGGGTTTCGTCGGCGGCATCATGGACCCGACCGGGCTGACCCACCTCGGGGCGCGCGAGTACGACCCGGCGACCGGCCGGTTCGTCTCGGTCGACCCGATCGTCGACCACCGGGATCCGCAGCAGGTCAACGGGTACGCCTACGGGTTGAACAATCCCGCCACCTTCAGCGACCCGGATGGGCTCAAGCCCAAGCCCAAAAAGATCGACCAGATCCCGAAGAAGGTGAAGCCGAGCACGAGCACCAAACCCAAGAGCGACCCGGTGATCGACGAGATCATCGCCAACATGGATTACGACTACGAGCTGTGCTCGTGGTACGGGATCACGTGTCCACCCGGTTGGGAGGACGGCGCCGAGGAGATGTGCAAGTGGTACAGCTGCGACAACATGTACGTGGACTACAGCGGTGGTGCTGAGGCGGTCGAATTCGACGACGGCTTGCGCCCGTGCGCCGGATGGGACGAGTGCATCGACCCCAGGCCCAGCCGATACCAGCTGCCGTTCTCGTTTCCGTGGAACTGGGAAGGGATGTGGTGGAAATGAGACGCATCAACGCTTTGGCGATCGCGGCGCTGCTGGGCACGCTGGCCTTCGCTCCGGCCCCGGCACGCACCGTCGCGGTGCCAACACCTCAGGCACCGTCCACAGTGGACCTCGACCGGCTCACCACCGAGACCACCTCCGTGGTGTCCACGCGGCAGGGCAGTCTGCGGGCCGAGATCCACGCCCGGCCGGTGCGGGCGCGCACCGCAACCGGCTGGGCACCCGTCGACACCACGCTGGTGCGCCAGCCCGACGGCACCGTCCATCCGCGACTGTCCACGGTGGAGCTTGCCTTCGGCGGGTCGGGGCAGCGCACCATTGCCCGGCTCGCCGCCACCGGCGGGGCGAGGCTGGAGCTGACCTGGCCGGCGGCGTTGCCCGCGCCGCGGCTGCGCGCCGACGAGGCCACCTATCCGGAGCTGCTGCCCGGTGTCGATCTGGTGGTGCAGGCCACCGCGGACGGCTTCGGCCAGACGCTGGTGGTCAAGACCCCGCAGGCGGCACGGCAGAAAGCTCTCTCGTCCGTCCGGTTTGGACTTGGTACCAAGGAAATGCCCTTGAATTTAAAGGGTTTCATGTGGGACTCGTCGGGCTCGCGCCGGGCTGCGATGCCGGTCGAGACCACCGCGTCGGAACTGATCGTCACCCCGGACGCGGCGATGCTCACCGACCCGTCCCTGGTCTTCCCGCTGTATCTGGATCCGTGGTTTGCCGCCACCCGCACCCACTGGACCATGGTGGAGCAGGACCTGCCCACGCAGGGCTGGTGGGACGCGCCGGTGCACGCCCGCACCGGCCGCGACCCGGCCTGGTCGCCCACCGACACCTTCCGCTCATTCTTCCAGCTGGACACCGCGTTTCTGGCCGGCCGGCACATCCTGAGCGCCACCTTCCGCGTGCACGAAACCTACTCCTACTCGTGCACGCCCGAGCCGCTCAACCTGTGGCGCACCGACCCGATCAGCGCCGGCACCAACTGGCAAACCTCACCGGCGCTGCGCACCAAGCTGGCAACGGTCAACACCGCCAAGGGTTTCAGCGCCTCCTGCCCGGCCGGCGACGTCGAATTCGACGTGCGCCAGCTCATGGTCGACGCCGCGACCGCCGGGTGGGCGAGCGTGACCCTGGGCCTGATCGCCGACGAGGCCGCGGGCAAGCTGGGCGGCAAGGCCTTCGAGAACAACCCGTCGATCGCGGTCGAGTACAACACCGTACCGGATGCGCCGCAGGCCACCGCCTCCGACACCATGCCCGGATGCGCCGGCCCGCCTTCGATGTGGGTGACCACCCTGACGCCGCGGCTGAAGGTCTCCGTGCGCGACGACGACATCGCCTTCGGGCAGCAGCACCGGATCAACTTCGAGATCAGGCAGGCCGGCACCGGCACCGTCGTGGACGCCCCGGAGGCGACCCCGCCGACGGTGCTGGAATACCAGGTGCCCGACGGGGTTTTGGCCGATGGCGGCCGCTACGAGTGGCGGGCACGGGCCACCGACGAGGTGGAAAGCGGGCCGTGGGGCGGCTGGTGCCCGTTCACCGTCGACATCACCGGCCCGCAGACCCGGCCGGGGCTGACCACCAAGGACTTCCCCAAGTTTCCGGCGATCGGACTGCGGGTCGACGAGGTCGGCAAGTTCACGTTCAACGCCTTGGGCGACAACGACATCGTCGGGTTCGACTACCGCATCAGCGGCCCGGTGATCAAGTCTGGGCGGCTGGTGGTCGCCCAGGGAGGCGCGGCCGATCTGGTGTTCGTGCCCAGCAAGGGCGGAACCTTCACGATCACCGTCGCCGGGGTGGATCTGGCCGGCAACAAGGGAATCGGCACCGCCGCCTACCAGTTCCGGATCAGGCCGCTGCCCGCGCCCGCGGTGAGCCTGCCGCTCAACGAGACCAGCGGGATGACCGCGCCGGACTTGTCGTCCTACGGCGTGGACGGGACCGTGGGCTTGACCGGTGGCGTGTCGTGGGTGGACGGTCGCCACGGCGGCGGTCTGCACCTGGACGGCGCCGGCGGCACCGGCGGGTACTCCGGCGGGGCGCCGGTCAACACCGCCAACTCGTTTTCCCTCATGGCCTGGGTGCGGCTGCGCGACACCGGCGAGGCGTGGCGGACCGCGGTGTCGATCGCGGGCGGCGGCCCGGAACTGATGTATGACATGGGCCGGTGGAGCTTCGTGGTACCCGGCGGGGCCGCGGGCGACGTCATCGCGCGGGCCGACACCGTGGCGCAGGTCGGCGTGTGGACCCACCTGGCCGGCGTGTACGACCAGGCGCTGGGGACGGTGAGCCTGTATGTCAACGGGCGCAAGGCATCTGAGGCGGCACTGACCGGGCCGCACGCGGTGGCCGGCTCGCTGGTGGTGGGCGCGGCCGACTGCTGCATCGGCCCGATCCGCCGCTGGATCGGCGACCTTGACGAGGTCCAGGTCTACGACTTCGCCGCCTCACAGCGCAAGGTGCAGGAGGAGATGGGCACGCTGGACCTGTACGGTCCGGAGGCGTGGTGGCAGTTCAGCGAGACCTCCGACGTGGCCGCGCTGGACTCCAGCGGCAACGGGCACACCCTGGCCCGGTCCGGCTCCAGCGCCTGGGCCACGGGACGCATCGGCGGTGGCCTGGCCATGACCGGCGGGGAGATGATCGCCGATCGGCCCATCCTGCGCACCGACGCCGGCTACAGCGTCGCGGCCTGGGTGCTTCTGGACCGTGACGACGCCAGCTTCGGCGCGGTCAGCCAGGACGGCACCTTCGACAGCGGATTCTTTCTGGGGTACACCAACTTTCCCGCGGGCTGGGCCTTCGTCGCCGGCAACGGTGACACCGCTGACGGCAGCGGCCCGGCCAACGCCGTGGCCGTGCCGGTCACGCCCAAGCAGCTCAAGGTCTGGACCCACCTGATCGGCGTCTACGACCACGATCTGGGCCAGATCCGGCTGTATGTCAACGGCCGGCTGGCCGCCACGGCGGCGCATCGCAGCACCCGCAACGCCGCGGGCGCCTTCGCGGTCGGGCACCTGCAAAGCAACGGATGGTGGACCGGCCGGTGGCCCGGCGGCATCGACGAGGTGCGCGCCATCCAGCACGCGTTGACCGCCGAAGAGGTGACCGCCTGGTTGAGCTGGGATCACTATGGCCCGAAAGCCTTGTGGGACATGGACGAAGGGTCCGGGACGGTGGTCGACGACGGGTCCGAGAACGACCACTCGGTGGTGACTGTGGGCACCACCACCTGGACCACGCACACGGGCAAGGGAAACGCGCTTCACTTCGACGGGTCGAAAGCCAATTTCACCACCGGGTACCCGGGAAGCCACGCCTACACCGCGGGGCCGGTGATCCGCACCGACCAGAGCTTTACGGTGGCGGCGTGGGTGCGCCTGTCGCGTGACGACACCTGGTACAGCGCGGTCAGCCAGGACGGGGAGACCGTCAGCGGGTTCGACCTGCGCTACGACTCCATCAACCGGCGGTGGGCCTTTGTCTTGTACGGCAGCGACAGCGCCAGCCCGGTGGAGTGCGCCGCCGGCGGGGCGACCTGGGGATACCAGCTCGGGGTGTGGACCCACCTGGCCGGCGTCTACGACGCCGCCGCAGGGCGGATATACCTGTACGTCAACGGGCAGCAGCGGGCCAGCGCCGCCTGCCGGATGGCGTGGAACGCCGGGCGGGCGCTCCAGATTGGACGCTCCAAGTACAACACGTTGCCGGTCAACAACTGGCCCGGAGACATCGATAAGGTTTACGTCAATAGCGCAGTGCTGACCGCGGCCCAGATCGCCGCGCTGATGTAGAGGGAGTCATTTGAGATGAAGGTCTTCGCGGCCCTGGGGTTGGTGGCCGGCCTGTTGGCCGCGCCGGTCCCGGTGGTGTCCAACTTCGAGAATGCTACCGGGTACACGCTGGCCCGCGACTGCGGTTACAGCGTCCGGCTCACCAGCGGGCAGACGCTGTGGCTGTTTTGCGACACCGCGACGCTAGATCCCGCCGGGCAGGTGGTCGGGTTCATCGGCGGCACCACGGCGGCGATCTCAGCCTCCGCGGCGGCGGGCCCGCTGAGCGAGCTGCCCACACCCCCGGCCGCGCCGACCCTGCCCAACAGCAATGGGCCGCAACGATTCCTGCCGGTGCCGGCCGGGCTGGTGCTGCCCAACGGGTCGCCGTGCGGCTCCGACGGCGCCTCCTATGCGGCTTCCTGGTTAAGCGGCGCCACCCGCGGCCCGGCCCGCACCATCGGCGGCTACCGTGGGCAGGATCTGGTCATGCTCACCTACGCCGATGTGTGCGTGCGTGAACAGTTCACCTGGACCGTGCAGGCCTTCGGGTTGAGCTTCTATCACCCGCCCAGCAATACTTTTGTCGCGCATCACCGGGTGTTCGCCACCGGCGCCGGTGCCGACCTTGCCTGGCAGCGCCAGCTGGGCTCACCTGTGTTCGCCGGCGACGGATACCTGTACCTTTACGCCTCACGATGCGACAGTTCGGCGTTTGGTGCCTGCGGCGAGGGCCGCACGCTGCTGGCCCGCACCCCCTGGCGCAACAGCCAGGGCTGGTCCAGACCGGAAAGCTACCGCTACTGGAGCCCCAGCGGCTGGAAAGCCGATCCCGGCGCCGCTGCCTCGGTGATGGCCGGGGCGCGGCCACTGTCGGTGGATGTGCGCAGCTACCCCGGCAGCGGCTTGGCGGCCATAGAGCAGACCACGATCGCCGGGCACTACCGCATCTGGCGGGCCAGCTCACTGGCGGGGCCGTGGACGCCGGGCCCCGAGGCGCAGCTTCCCGACTGCGCGTCGACGGCACAGGGCTGGTGCTATGCGTTTGTGGGCCACCCGGAGCTGTCCACCGGCACCGCGCTTCAGATGTCCTACTACGACCCGGATAACGAGCATGTGATGTTGACCGCTGTGGCGTGGTGACCAACCCTGTTCGGGTTTGTTCGGAAACCGGGCGGATCCGACGGCAATGACGGTCAAAGGGCGTTCAATGGCAAGCGAAGCCGTTGCGGGCCTGAGTCCATGGGCTGAATGGGGGGACACATGGAGATCAACGTCAAGCTGTTCGGGCCGACCGTCGTGGTGGCCGAAGACCGTAAAATCACCCCGCCGGGCCGGCGGATCCGCACGCTGCTGGCCATGCTGCTGACCGAGCCGGGCGGCGCGGTCTCGTGTGCCCGGCTCGGCCGTGAACTGTGGGGCGATGACCCGCCCGCGTCCGGGCCGGCCAACCTGCGCAACCACATCTCGACCCTGCGGGAGTGGCTGCGTGGCCACTGCGGCGGTCTGACCGTGGCCACCCGCGATGGGGTGTTGCGTTTGACCTGTGCGACGGCGGTCGCGATCGCCTGCGATGTAGGTGCCTTTGAGCGGGATCTGGCCCTGGCCCGTTCCGGGGCGGGTCACGGGGTACAGCATCATCTGGCCAGCGCTGTGGCGGCCCGGCGGGGCGCCCCGTTTGAGGACATCCCGCTGGGCCTGGGGTTGGGGTCCAGGGCCGCGGTGCTGGAGGCGCGCTGGCTGTCGGCGGTGGAAGACTACGCCGAGGTGCTGCTGGATCGCGGTCACTCCCAGCAGGCCCGCGACCTGTTGTTGCGGTTCACCGCCGAGAACCCCACCCGGGAACGGGCATGGGAGCATTTGATGCTCGCCTGCTACCGCGATGGGGACGTTGCCTCCGCTTTGACCGCGTTCCACCGCGCCCGCTGTGCGCTGCGTGACCTTCTCGGGGTGGAGCCGGGGATAGCCCTGCTGCAACGGCACCTGTCCATCCTGCGGCGCGATGTGCCGGTACCCGGCTAAGATGGCTCATGCGGTCAGGGAGGAGACGCAATCCAGCGAGGCCAAAAGTTCTTCGCACAACTGGGATTCCAGGCCATCGAGCAACACATGGGCCTCTGTCCAATGTCGACACGCCTCGGCGGTGTTGCCCAGGCCCGCGTGGGCGTTGCCCAAAATCCGAAGCGCCAGCCCGCTTCCACGCTGGTGCGCGAAACCCCGGTAAATCAGAAGGGACTGCTGGGCTTGCGCCACCGCCTCCCGGTGATCGCCGCACAGGTGCAGGGTCTCGGCGTAGTTGAGCAGGATCGGGGCCTCCACCATCCGGTTGTCGCCCCGGCGGGCGTGCGATAGCGCGGCGCGGTGGTGGGCCAGGGCTCGGGTGTGCTCACCGCGAAGCCGGTAGACCACGGCGAGGTTGTCCAGAACCGTGGCTTCCTTGTGCCCGTCGCCCAGCTGTCGACGGATCGCCAGCGCTTGGGTCAGGTGTCGCACGGCGCCGTCGAGGTCACCGCTGTCACGCAAGGCGTTTCCCAGGTTGTTCAGGCAGGCCGCTTCGCTGGCGCGATTGCCCAGATCGCGTAGCACCGGCAAGTTCCGGTTGAGCAGCCTGATGCCTTCGGCGATCCGGCCCTGGCGCAGCATCGCGACCGCCATGATGTTGTTGGCCTGAACGATGCCGGATTGTTCGCCCAAGGCCTCGGCGGCCTCGATCGCCATCTGGCCGAACTGGGCGTGCTCAGCGATATATCCAGCAGAATCGATGAGCCGGACGGCGACCACGGCCAGGTCGCGGGCCTGCTCCAAGAACCTGCGGGACGCCACGCACTGCCGGGCCACCATCAACAGGTTGGTGTGCTCGGCTTCGAACCACGCCCACGCCTGGGCGGTGCCCGACAGCCGCAAACCCGAAGGCGTGGCCGGGGTGGAAGCGCTCTCGGGCAGCCGTTCGTGCGGGTAGACCGCTCGGGAGGCGGCGGCCGCGGCCGCCAGCAGGCATGACATCAGCCGGCCCAGGGCAAGGTCGCGCTCGTAGGGCAGATCGACCGCGTGGGCTTGTTCTCGCGCGAACAGCCGCACGATGTCGTGGTAGCGGTAGCGGCCACCGCCGGCCGGTTCGAGCAGGTGGGCGTGGGCGAGCCGGTGCAGCGCGCGGTCGATGGTGCCGACCCCGGTGTCCAGCATCGCCGCGCAGGCGTAGGGCGCCGCGTCGGACCAGTCGGGTACCGCGGCCAGACGGAACAGCCGTGATGCCAGGCACCGGTCGGAGGTGGCTTCGTCGATGGCCTGATAGCTCAGGCGCAGATTCGCCCGTACCGAAAGGTCGCCGACCTCAAGCAGGTCAAGCGCGTCGTCCTCGTCGCCGATCCGGTCGGCGAAGGCGGTCAGTGGTCGATCCCGCTGGGCCGCGGCCCGCGCGCCGGCGATGCGCAAAGCCAGCGGCAGCCCGCCGCACCGCTCGACGATGGCTAACGCGGCTGCTGTTTCTGCTTGCACGCGTTCGGATCCGACCAGGCTCGACAGCAAAGTCAGCCCCGCCGCACGCGGCAGCGGCCCCAACTCGACGCGCACGGCGGCGTCCAAATCGGACAGTGTCCAGCGGCTGGTGATCAGCGTGGTGCAGTTTCGCCCGCTGGGAATGAGCGGTCGCAGCTGGGTGGCCGAGGCGGCATTGTCCAGGACCACGAGCACGCCGTCGGCCGCGGTCAAGGTACGAAACACCGCGCTGGCCTCCTCGAGCGAGCCTGACGCCGCCGGCCCGTGCAGGGCCCGGATGAACCGGGCCAGCACCTGTTGCGGCTCGGACTGGGCCAGCCCGGCGCCGGCGCCCTGCAGATCGACGTAGAGGCATCCGCCGTTGTACCCGTGCGCGATCTCGTGCGCGACCCGCAGCGCCAAGGCCGTCTTGCCGACACCTCCGGTCCCTTCCATCACGCACACCGCCCCGCCGCGGGCGATCGCCTCCAGCAGCCGGCCCGTCTCGTGCCCGCGGCCAAGGACCGTCGGCGGTTCGGGCGGCAGCTGAAACGGCACGGCCCGGATGGCGTCGGCCGAAGAGTTTGCCGGCCGGCGGCCGTTGCGCGCGGCCGCCAACCTGCCCCAGGCGGTCAGCCACCGCGCGCAGTCATCGGCGGGTAGTCCGCAGGCACGCAGAAACGCCGCCACAAGGTCGCGTTTGGGCAGCGTCGACCGGGCCAGCATCGTGGCCAGGGTGCTGGCCGGCAGGACATCGCCGTTGGCCTGGGCGCGGCCGGCGATGGCCCGGTAGGTCAGCCCGGACTGGTCGCGTATACAGCGCAGCAGCGCGACAAAGTCATCAGCTGTGGAGGCGGTGGCCGGTTGCGTCCCCGAATCCGCGTTCATGTCGAACCCCCCTTGCGCGACCCCCGCCCCGCCACCCATATGTAACACCAAATGTAAAGATCTGTAAATGCCTGAGAGTCTGTACGGTGATAGGGTCATCGGCGGAAGGGGACCCCATGCGCGTCGACGACCAGGCCGGGCAACGCATCCGCCGGCGGCGCCTCGAACTGGGCAAGACCCAGGCCGAACTGGTCCGCCCCGGGCTCTCGCCCACCTATCTGTCGCTGATCGAATCCGGCCACCGCCGCCCCTCGCCGGCCATCCTGCGCGCCATCGCCGAAACACTCGACACCACACCCGAATACCTGGCGACCGGAGAGCACCCGGTCGAGCTCACCGAGGCCGAGGAGCGCCTGGTCTTCGCCGAGGTCCACCTGCACAACGGCGAGCCTCGCCAGGCCCAGAGCGCCTTCGAGGCGGTCATCGCAGCGCTCGCTTCCGCCCCGACCAGCCAGGCGGCGATGCTGACCCGACGCGCCCGCGGCGGCCACGCCCAGGCCCTGGAAGCGTTGGGAGATCTGGAAACCGCCGCCACCGAATACGATGCCCTCTGGCGCGACACCACCGCCGGCACAGCCGAATGGGCTGAACTAGGCGTGCACCTGCTGCGGGTCCACCGGCTCACCGGCGACCTCGACTACGCGGCATCGCTTGGCGAACAAGCGTTGGCCACATTCGAAGCGCTGGAGCTTTCCTGGACCGACGAGGTTGTCCGGCTGGGGGTCACCCTGGCCGCCGTCTACGGCCGCCGCGGCGACCTTACCCGCGCGGCGACGCTGTTGCGCCGGCTGGTCGGTATCGCCGACCGGATGGGTAGCCCGCTGGCGCGCGGCTCGGCCTACTGGAACGCCGCCATGGTGGCGCAGCGGCGAGGCCACGGCGACGACGCGACCCGCTTCGCCGAACGCGCGCTGGCGCTGTTCGGCGAAACCGACCGCGCCCGCAACCTGGCCCAGCTTCACGAGACCTACGGCGACCTGCTGGTCCGGCAAAACCAGCCGGAAGCCGCCCGGCCCCACCTGGAGACGGCCCTGGAACAGCTCACCGCCGTAGGCAGCGCGATCGACCTAGCCCTCTGCGAGAACTCGCTGGCGGCCGCGGCGCTGGCCTTGGGCGAATTGGCCGAAGCGCGCCAGCGCGCCGAGTCCGCCCTGCACCGCCTGCCGCCGGGCACCGGCGGTCCGGTGCGCGCCGACGCCCAACTGCTTGCCGCCATGGCCCACGAGGCCGACGGCGACGCCGAGGCGGCCCGGGCCGGCCTCACGGCGCTCGAGGCCGACCTCGACGGCCAAACCGGTTGGGACGCAACGGAAATCTGGCACAGCGCGGCGGCGGTGTGGGAACGGCTGGGCGAGGCGGAACCCGCCCTGCGTGCCTACCGGATGGCGCTTTTGTGCTCCGGCCACTCGCCACGCTCCATGCCGTCTGCCCTCCCATCACCCAGACGCCTCGGCACCTAGATCGAGGCGGCGGAGTTTGGCCCGCAGCACCGTGGCTTCGTGCAGGCCGAGTTCGGTGAAGATTTCCAGCGCCTGCCGCCAGGCGGCGCGCGCGGCTTCGGTGTCGTTGGTGGCCTGATGCGTGCCACCCAGACGGGCGAGGGTGTCTGCTTGGTCGCGGCGGTCGCCGATCTGGCGCTGCATCGCCAGGGCTTGGTGGTAGCACTCGATGGCCTGGGTGTAGTGGCCCAGGTGATGGTGGGCGTAGCCCAGGCTGTCCCAGGTGTAGGCGGTCCCGATGAGGTCGCCCATTTGCTGGAGCAAGGTCAGAGCCGACTGGCAGTAGAGGAGAGCTTGGGCGTGATTGCCTAGCTCGGCGTGGTACCAACCGACACCATTGAGCTCGTTGGCCACCCCGCCTTGGTCGCCGGCCGCCCGGAACAGGCCCAACGCGTGCTCGGCGTGGCGAAGCGCATCGTGCGGGTTGCCCTGGCGCCAATGCAGATAGGCGATTTTGCGGTGGGTATAGGCTTGACCGACCTTGTCCCCGGCCCGCCGGTACAGGTTGAGCGCTTCGTCGGCGTGGCGGCGGGCATCGTCGTACTGCTGAAGTTCCATGTAGGCGCGGGCCAGGGCACGGTGGGCGTAGGCCAGCGCGACCGGATGGTTGAGGCAGTGCGCGGCGTGCAGAGCGATTTGCCAGGTGCACGCCAGTGCGTCCCGGTGACCACGGCGGATCAGGTAGGTATCGGTGGCCCAGGCCAGTTGCCAGGCGTGCAGGTCAAAGCCGGTCTCGGCGGCGTGCTGCTGGATGGCCAAAAGACTGGCATCCTCGGTGTTGAACCAGCCCATCGCCTCCTGGTCGCCGGTGAGACACTCGACGATCGCGTCGGCCGATAAGCGGTCGAGGGCAACCTCGCTGGGTTCACGCATTGGATTGAGCAGCCGATCGGCGGTGTAGGCGGTGTGCGTGTAGTGATCCAGCAGCCTTGCGATTGCGGCATTGCGGCCAGATTCGGTGTCCTGATCGTTGGTCAGATCGATGGCATAGGTGCGTAGCAGGTCATGAAATGTGTAGCGGCCGGGCCGGAACTCGGCGACAAGGTTGTACCGGACGAGCTCGGTCAGCAGCCGACGAGTTTCCGGCCGCGGCCACCCGGACAGGCTGGCGGCGGCGGGCAGGGAGAAATCCGGACCCGGGTGCAGGCCCAGCAACCGGAACAGCCGCGCGGCCGGCTCGCTGAGCGCGGTGTACGACCATGCGAATACCGACCGGATCTGGCTGGACTCCTCACCGGCGTCCAAGACGTCAAGGCGCCGGCTGTGGTCGCGCATCTCCTCGGCGATTGTGGTCAGTGAGAACCCGGTCTGTCGGGCCCGGGCGGTCGCGTTGACCAACGCCAACGGCAGCCGGGCGCAGGCGGCGATGATCTCCTCGATCGCCTCGGCCGCATCGATGTCGGCGGCCAGGTGATCGGTGCCAAGCCGGCGGGCTATCAATTGCCCCGCCTCGACGCTGGACAGCAGTTGAAGGGTCAACGGGTGGGCGCTGTCTCGAGCGACCAGCGGCGTGAGCTGATTGCGGCTGGTGACCACGACCAGCGTGGTCGGTGTGCCGGGCAACAACGGACGGACTTGCTCGGCGTCACGGACGTTGTCGAGCACGATAAGCATTCGCTTGCCCGCCAACTGGCTACGGTACCGGCCGATCTGGGCGTCGATGCCCACCGGGATCGCCTCGGCGGAGACACCGAGCCCTTCCAGGAGAGTGCGTAGGGCTTCGCCTGTGGGCATTACTCGACCGCTGGGATCGAACCCGCGCAGGTTCAGGTAAAGCTGCCCGTCCGGGAACCGGTGCGCCACCTGATGGGCCCAGCGCAGCGCCAAAGCGGTCTTGCCGACGCCGGCTGTCCCGGATATCACCGAGATGCCGGTGACCGGTTGCGCCGACCCGGATCCGGTCGGTAGCTGATCCAGAAGCTGATCAAGCTGGTCCAGTTCCCGGTTCCGTCCGACAAAGCAGGGCACCTCGGGTGGCAGCTGCGCCGGCATGACGGCCGCGGGTGACACATCCGGCCGACCACCGGCCGCCGGTTGCACCCGCTGCGCCGCGGCCGACACACTGAACCGCTCACGGTCTGGTCCCTGCAACCCGAACGCGTCGGCCAGCCGCCTTACGGTAGCCGGCCGCGGTGCGCGGCGGCCCGACTCGATGCCGCCGATCGTCTTGGGATCGACACCGGCCTTGCCGGCCAGGTCCTCCTGGGACAAACCCAGCCGCTGCCGGTGTGCCCGCACCAGCTCACCAAACACATATCCCCCAACTCGCGCGGCGAAGCCGGCATCCCGCCGACCTTACCCGCGCTCAAGTTCCCGGGCAATTCCTGGGCAACGCCCTGGCTTCCCGGCCCCTGGGCGTCAAGTGTAGGTAACCGGCTCCAGGGGTGCGCCGGCGCACCTACCCGACATCGGCCATCGCCAGAAAGGAAGACACTTTGTCCATCCGATCACACATATTCATGGCGTTGAAGGTTGATGCCACTCCTGCGCAAGCCGGGTCCGGATGCTCGGGATCCAGCAGCTGGTACTGGTTCGGCGGCGCGGCTGCCCGGTGAGGCAACGACCCTACCGAGGCGTCCAGATTGGACACTCTCATTGAGACATCGTGAAACGTCCACGAGGGCCAGCTTTTCCCGTCGCCAGCTAAACGGGGGGCGGCGTGAGCGGCCACACTCAGTGATCAAACGGGAGGTCATCTCATGCGAAGACGAAGACCGGCAATGCTCGGCGTGCGGAGCATTCTCCAATCCCTGAATCGGATTCGCAAGAAGTCACTCATCCGCGTGGCAGCCATCGCAGCGATGTCTGTCACTGCCATTTTGGGTATGCCCGGTGTCGCGCAGGCCGCGGCCTGGCATCCCTTCGGCTATCTAGGAGTTCCGGAAAACGTCTACCCAGCCACTGAGGGAATCGGACTGACCGCTCGGGCGACCGGGGAGCTCGACGTCTTCATGATTGACGGCCAGGGCCGTGTCTGGCATAGATGGTGGTTGGCCAGCGGGGGCTGGCGGGCTTGGGGCCTGCTCGGGCTTCCGGACGACGTCGGAGGGTGCGGCCCGGTTGCCGCCGCGGCCGCGGCGGGCCGGCTGCATATTCTGGTCATGGATTGTGATCAGCAGCTGGTATACCGGTATTGGAGTTCCAGCACCGGTTGGGTGGCATGGGGCGCTATGGCCGGCCCATCCCCGGGAGTTTGCTGGTTTCCGGGCGCGGGCGGACGTTTCACCGGTCATGTTGATTTCGTGGTCATCGGCTGCGATGGAAATATTTGGCACCGTACATTCAGCAACGGTGTGTGGTCAGGCTGGGCGAACCGGGGCAGGCCACCGGTTCTCGGAGGTGTTGACTTGACCGCCGACATCGATGGGCGCACCTCCGGCGAGGTCGACATCTTCGCCGCCGCCAGCAACGGCGAGGTATGGCACCGTTGGTGGCTGGCCAGTGGCGGCTGGCGGGCCTGGAATTCGATCGGTGAACCAGCCGTCGGAAACTGCGGTTCGCCCGGATCGGTTGGCCGGAGCAACGGCGAGCTGTCCGTTGCCGTACCCGGCTGCGACGGCAACGTCTACGTCAGGACCTGGCGGCCTTCGGGCGGTTGGGGTGGCTGGGGTTCGATCGGGCATCCCACCGACATGTTCGTGTCAAAGATTGGCCCACCCCAGCTGGCCAACCGAGCCGATGGCACGCTGGACGTCGTGGCGCGGTTCGCCGGCGGTTACCCGTACCACGCCTGGTACGGCTGATCCCTTGTACTCATGGCCGGCCGGGGCGGCGCCCCGGCCGGCCATCGCGGATCATCCTTCTAGAACAGGCAGAACCCCATCATTTTCATGTCGTCCGGGGTGTCCAGGCACATCAGCTTCGCCCCGACTTGGGACCCGCTCACGGTACCCAGCCGAACCAACGGTCCACGAAGGAAACCAACTTCATGAACTTGCAGTCGAACGACGCCCCGCAGTCGGGTTCCTCGGGCGGCGGCACGTAGCCGACGCCGGTGGACGGGCCGATGTTGACGTCGTTTATGTTGGGGCAGCGCCGTTCGTACACGTTCTTGCCGGTGAGGTCGGCGTGCACGCGGATCACCGGGTTCGGCGCCCGGACAAATTGGCCCGCGGTGCAGTCGCCGGCGTTGCGGTCAAAGCACTTCACGAAGCCGCCGTCCAGTGTGCGGATCGCCCCGCCGCTGCCCAGGTAGCAGGGCATCGTGAAGACCTCGCCGATGTGGCAGTCGATGGCCACCCCGAGAAACTCCACATCGAAGATGCGATCGGTGTCGTTGTGGCACACCGCCGGCCCGTTGACCTTGTAGCCGTCGGTGATCTGGACGTAGTAGGGAACCGGGTTGCCGCGGTTGTCGTAGACCACCGACACATAGATGTTTTGCTTGGGCCCTAGCCCGGCTCCAGTCCTCGATGGGTTTCGCTGGGGGTATCGCCCGCGCTCGCCTTGGGCACGACCCGCCGGCTGGAATCGTCATTGCCGTCGATATAGATCTCGCCCGACGGGTCCGACATCGTGACCGGTGTGTTGTTGGCGTAGGCGTAGCCCTGGCCGTGGCCAGGTCGGCCGCCTCGGTGACACAGGCCGGGGCGCCGGTGCCTGTTGCCGAATGGCTGGCCGAGGCCATCACCGGCGGCGGGGCGGCGGTCGCGGCGGTCGTGAGCACGATCATGCTGATAAGCGGTACGGACAGGCGGGCCATGGCGAACTCCCCCGGCAGATCGACGAAAAGTGCGTCCATCGTTTCGGGAAGATCAGGCACGGACCAGGAAACTCATCGGAATTTCGCCGGTAGTTTGGGGAGCGCAGCTCGGCGGTGCTCAGCCACGCCGCCGAGGGAGAAAACTTGCCCAATCGGCAAGATCGGAGAAAGCGTGGTAGACGTCACAGCCCACGACACCTTCTGGCGGTCGCGGTAGCGTTCGGGTTTGCCGCGCGGGTCGGTGGGTACGCACAAAGGTCTGTCCGCCAGGAAACGGAATTCGGGAAATTCGATGCCACGTTCGACGAAGACCACCGGCACACCACGTAGCCATACGGCTGCTGAGAAGCGCGAGATCCGCGAAGGGCTGCAACGGCGGCTGGCCGAACTGGAGGTCGAGGTCGCCGACAGCGGCGCCGTCGCCGACGAGCTGCGCCGCGAAGAGTTGACCGGCGACGAGGCCGACGTAGCGGCGGCGGTCGTCGGCCACGAACATGAGTCGGCGCTGGCCGAAGGGCTCCAGCGCGAGATCGTCCAGGTGGAACACGCGCTTTTGCGGCTGTCGCATGGCGACTATGGCCGTTGCGAGCAATGCGGCCGGGCCATACCGGCCGGCCGGCTGCTGGCCTTCCCCGCGGCCACGCAATGCGTGCAGTGTAAGCAGGACGAGGAACGGCACTGACACCACTTCCACTGTCTACAGTGGACGGATTAGCGCACACCAGACCGGGTATAGCTGAACCGATCCAACAGGGTGGGGGCAGCGCAGTCATGGAACGTATAACGGAGCGAATGGAAGCCGCCGGGGCAGTCTTGATGGTTGATTGGGCCATCCCCGCCGCCCCGACCGGTGTGGTGATAGTGGTCGACGCTGGGGTTGCGGGCCGGATCGGGGTACGAAACCGGCTCGCCGCCGAACAGTTCCGCCACTCTGGCCTGGCCACGATAGTTGTCGACCTGCTCACCCCGGCCGAGACCCGACGCGCCGTGGGTGTGGGCCTAGACGTCGGACTGCAAACGGGCCGGCTAAGTGGAGTCATCGACCGGCTCACCCGCCGCGACACCGGACTGCTGCCGGTGGGCCTGTTCGGCGTCAAAAACGGCTGCCCGGTCGCATTGGCGACGGCGGCCAGACGCCCGGACCGGGTCCGCGCGGTGGTGGGTCAGGGTGGCCGCCCCGACCGCGTCAGCTCCGCCCTGCCTACGGTGGCCGCGCCCACGCTACTCATCTTCGGCGAACACGATGAGCAAGGACGGCGCTCCGGTGAAAAGGCCGCGGCGGAACTTGCCGGTCAGGCACAGATTTCCCTGGTACCCGCCGCGGCCGGCGACCTCACCGAAGCCGGCGCCTGGGAGCAGGCGACCAAATGGGCCGCCGACTGGTTCGGCGAGCACCTACACACCATCTAAAGACTGATCAGTTTTAGCGTGACCACAAACCGCGAGCCCACCACGACCGTTGAGGTCTTTACGCCTTAGCGATCACCTGGTGGAAGAGGCGCTCGTACCCGGCGGCCATGATGGGCACGTCGAAGTGCTCCTGCACATGGCGGCGGCAGTCGGCGGGCCGGAGGCGGGCGGCCTCTTCGATGCCGTGCGGCAGCTGCTCCACCGAATCGCAGATAAGACCGGTACGTCCGTCGGCAACCACCTCTTCGACGGCTCCCCCGCGCAGCGCCACCACCGGCGTGCCACACGCCATCGCCTCCACCATCACCATGCCGAACGGCTCCGGCCACTGCGAGGGGAACAGCACGCATGCCGCCTTGCCATACAACTCGCGTTTGAGCTCACGGTCGGCCTCACCGACGAACTGCACGTCATCGGATAGGCGCGGCCGCACCTCCTGTTCGAAGTAGTCGTGCTCGGGCGGATCGTGTACCTTGCCGGCCAACACGATGCGCCGCCCCGCCGCGCGGGCGGCGTCGATGGCCAAATGCGCCCCCTTGATCGGATGCATCCGCCCGATGAACAACACCCACGGCTCTTTGTTCTCCCGCAACGGAAAGCTGGCCACATCCACCCCGTTGTACACCACCCCGACCCAGTTGAGGTCGGGTGCTTGCCCGCGCTGGGCATGCGAGATCGCCGCCAGCGCGACCGACTTTTCCAGCTGCCGGTAATAGGCGGCCATGGGTGTCGTAAGCGGACCATGGGTGGTGTGTATCGTGGGCGCCTTGCGTGATCCGGCCGACAGCGGTCCGCTGAACGTGTGGTCGTGAACGATGTCAGGCTGGATCTCGGCGATCAGCCGATTCGCCGTCGCCACATGGGTCATCTCCGGCAGTTGCTCACCCATGTGATCAGCCTGCGACTCGGGCTGCGTATGCAGGTGTTCCGCGGCGCTGTCGCCCTGTCCCGCGTCGATCACGGTAACCTGATGCCCCCGGTCGACCAGGCCGCTGGCTATTCCAGCCACAACCTCCTCGATGCCGCCGTAGCGAGCCGGCGGAATCTCAAACCACGGCGGTGCCACCAGAGCGACGTGGAGCTTATCCATGTCGCCACGCACCGTGTCCAGTTAGGACCTGTCCAACCTTCTCCTCGGCCATGTTCACGACCACAATCGCCTCCTTTCAGAATGTATGCCCACCACATCGGTCGGTTAATCATTTTCGGCCGGCCATGATGCGCTTATCAAACGATGCCAACACTAAACATCGCCTCGCGCCCGGCTTGGCCCTGTATCCCTGGCGTGGCAACGATTTCGCCGCTGTGGCAGCGCACATTGCCATACCGCCAAACGCCAGATCGGTGAGAGCCACACTTTTTGGATGTGCTCCCACCGATCTGATTGGTCAAAGGTGGCTAACCTAGCCACCAACGCTGGTTGCTGTTGAACGCGTGGCAGCCCCATTGCTGGATGACGGCGCCGTCACGGGATATGCCGCCGGCCAGATCGAGGCACTGGTCGGTGTAGTGGGGGTGCAGCTCGAAGTAGCCACCGCCGACACTGACCGGCCGCCAACGCTGGCTGGCGGCGCCGTAGCAGGTCCAGGTGAAAACCAGCTGGGCGTCTCCGGCGAGGTTCCCCCACAGATCGAGGCACTTGCCGGTGCCGTAGTTGACGATCTCGCCGACGGAGCCGGTGTCCAGGTACCACCACTGGTTGGCGCTGCCGTCGCAGGTGACCTGGGTGATGGCGACGCCGTCACCACTTCCCCACGGTGTCAGGCACTTTCCCGATGCCTGATTGACGATGCGGAAGTAGCCGGCCGTGGTGATCGTTGGCCCGCTGGCCACTTTGCCGCTGACAGTGTCGTTCACGGTGGCGGCCTGGGCCGGTGCGGTGGCGGCGATGCCGAGCATGGCGATGGCCGTCAGGGCCAGGCTTCCGATGGTACGAAATGCGATTTTCATTGGTTTGAAGCCCTTTCTGTTGTACCGGTTGGGTCGACACCGATGGTGAGCAACCGGCCGGCCGCACGTGTGGCCTCAGGAACAACCCGGAACGCGCGGGAACACCGTGGAACAGGGCGACAAGTCTTATGCGGCAACACCTATGTGACAAGGACAAGACAGTAAAGCTTCGACATAGGTCGCTATGATTGGCATTCCCGATACCGGGGGATGCACGGAGGGACGTATCCGCCTGTGGCGCAAGAACAGGTCTCGGATCTGACCCCGGACGCCACGGCGGTGAAGACCTCAGCAGACCTTGGGCTGCTGCTGCGCCAGTTGCTGCGCCGGGAGGCTCGTCTGCGCGACGACTCCCCCTGGACCTACCGTGAGCTGGCGGCCAAGACGGGCTGGTCGCTGGGCAGTATCGCGCGCTACCTCGACGGCAAGGTCGTGCCGCCCACCGACCGGTTCGACGCGCTGGTGCGCTTGCTGGGCGCCACCGCGGTCGAGCAGGGCGCCTTCGCCACGGCCCGCGACCGGGTGGCCGAGAACCGCCGCCTTCTGCGCACCGCCGCCACATTTCCGGGCGGATCGGTCCCGGGCGGATCGGTCCCGCGCCAACCGATCCCGCGGCAGCTGCCGGCGAACCTGTCCGGCTTCAACGGCCGAACCGCGCAACTTGCCGAGCTCGACCGGGTGCGCTCGGCGGCGGCGGACGGCGCGAACACGGTGATCATCTCGGCGGTGCACGGCACCGCCGGAGTGGGAAAGACCGCCCTGGCGGTCTACTGGGCGCATCGGGTGGCCGATGACTTTCCCGACGGTCAGCTTTACGTCAACCTGCGCGGCTTCGACCCGGACGGCCAGGTGATGACCTCCGCCGAGGCGGTCAGGCGGTTCCTGGACGCGCTCGGCGTGCCGGCCGATCGGATCCCACCGGACCCGGATGCCCAAAGTGCTTTGTACCGCAGCGAATTGGCCGGCCGCCGCATGCTCGTGGTGCTCGACAATGCCCGTGACAGCGCGCAGATCCGCCCGTTGCTGCCCAACGCATCCAGCTGCCTGGTCCTTATCACCAGCCGCAATCAGCTCTCCGGTCTGGTGGCCACCAACCGCGCCCACCCGATCCGGCTTGACCTGCCCACCCCGGCCGAGGCCAGGCAGATGCTGGCCTGCCGCTTGGGTGCCCAGCGTCTCGCCGCCGAACCCGAGGCCGCCAGCGAGATCATCGAGGCCTGTGCCCGGCTTCCCCTGGCATTGGCGGTCGTCGCCGCCCGGGCCGCCCTCAATCCCGACCTGCCGCTAAGTACCCTGGCCGGCGAGCTACGCGACGCCAGCACCCGCCTGGACATGCTGAGCACCGACGATCCGGCCGCCTGCGTGCGAACGGTGTTCTCCTGGTCGTACCAAACCTTGACTCCTGATGCGGCAAGGCTTTTCCGGCTGCTGGGCATACACCCCGGGCCCGAGTTCTCCGCTCCGGCGGCGGCCAGCCTGGCCGGGATCCCAAGGAGCCGAGTGCGAAACCTGCTGGCCGAACTGACCGGGGCAAACCTGTTGGTAGAGGTGACCTACGGCCGCTACACCTTCCACGATCTGTTGCGCGCCTATGCCTCCGGACTGGCCCAGGCGCACGACTCGGACGGTCAACGGTACGCCGCCACACACCGGATACTGGACCACTACCTGCACACCGCCTACGCCGCCGACCGGCTGCTCGATCCGTCCCGCGAACCCATCACCCTGCAACCGCACCACCACGATGTGGCACCAGAACGCCCCACCGACCACGCACAGGCGATGGCCTGGTTCGCCCAGGAGCACCCGGTCCTGATCACCGCGGTCAGCCACGCGGCCGCCGGTGGATACGATCGGCACGCCTGGCAGTTGGCGTGGACGCTGGAGGATTTCCTCGACCGCATCTGCCACTGGCACGACCTGACCACCGTCCAGCACGCCGCCCTCGCCGCCGCCCGGCGCTTGGCCGACCCGTCCCTGCAAGCACAAGCCAACCGTGTCCTCGCCGCCGCCTACACCAAGCTGGGCCTCCTCGACGTGGCCCACGCCCGGCTGCGACACGCGCTCGACTTGTACCAGCAGATCGGAAACCTTGCGGGACAAGCCACCACGCACCTCACCCTGGGCATGCTGTGGTGCCGGCAGGGCCGCCACAGCGAGGCACTCGACCATGCCGTGAAGGCGATCGATCTGTACCGGTTCATCGGCGACAAACACGGGCAGGGTCACGCACTCAACTCGGCCGGCTGGTACCAAGCCCTGCTCGGCAACTACCCGCAGGCCCTCACCTGCTGCGGGGAGGCATTGACCCTATTGCAAAGCTTCAACGACCGGCCGGGACAGGCCAACGCCTGGGACAGCCTCGGCTACGCCCACCACCATCTCGGTGACCACGCTCAAGCGCTCGCCTGCTACCAGCACGGTCTGGACCTGATCCTGGAGCTTGGTTACCGTTACGGTCAGGCCAATGCTCTCATCCACATCGGCGACACCCACCTCGCCGCCGGCAACCCATGCGCCGCAGGCGAAGCCTGGCGCCAAGCATTGGCCATCCTCCAACAACTCGGCAACCCTGATGAGGTGAAGGTCCGCACCAGACTGGCCGCGCTGCCCGGACCCCGGCTCGTGGCCCACAGCGTATGAAAGCTAACAGCATGGGCCACATGCGTCATCATCGTCGGACTCGCTCACACCGTAGGACGCCACCGGACCATAGCCGCACGAGATGATCAGATCGGCCGCCACCCGCAGCCGGCAGTGCCAGCCGGGCGGCGGATCGCACTCGTCGTGATAGTCGACGCCCCGATCGCCGGTGTCGTCACTATCCTCGGCGTCGACCGATGTCAGCCGATGCCCCAACACGTCGCTGGCACTTCACATGAACGAGCGCCATAGCATCGAAATCTGACTCTCTAACCCGCGTAGAAACCTTACAGGAGGCGGATTACGTCCGTGCCGATGAAGGCGCGACCGTCGAGGAGATATCCGCTAATGGTTAGTTCCACCGTGCCCTCGTACCCGGCCAGCCGCGACGACAGCGCTGCGCCATCGAAGACCGCCCACAGCCGGTTGCCGTCGTTGGTCCGCACCAGTCTGGCCTGGACCAGTGCACCGTCGAGGAGGATGCGGACGGTGTCGGTGGCTACGGCGGAGGCATCCTGGCCTGCCGGCAAGGCGATGTTGGCTATGGCGATCGGCAGCCAAACGCCACCCGGGCGCCACACGGCCGGAACGAACTGGACCGAGCAGGGCAGCGCGGGACCGGTGGCGATGTGCGGTTGCGCCAGCCGGGACATGTCCGAACCGAGGTAGAACGAGGGATGCGGCGGCTGGTTGTACCCGACGTTCTGCCAGGCGATCGCGAGTCGGTACTGCGGATCGTGCATGAGCGTGGTGAACCGGTGTGGCGACGGGTGCGGCGTGGCGTACACCCGTAGCGCGCTGCTGTCTTCCGTTCGCCAGATCGCCTCCTCCCGCCAGTCCCCCAGCAGATCGGCCTGCAGGCTCGGGTTGCCCTTGGTGCCGTTGTTGGCCAGGGTGCCGGTCGCAGTCAGCAGGTTGACCGTGCGGTTGTTGACCGGATCCCATTTGCCGATGGTGCCGACGCCGACCTGCGCCTGGGGCGACCAGTCGTGGTCGAGGATCTCGCGCTGCAGGTCCCCGTCCCACCAGATGACGAAGTTGGCCGCGGGAATGGTGGTTGAGATCCGCTCGCCGGTCGCCGTGTGCAGGCCACCGGTGGTGCTGTTGAACTCCGCGTCGACGGCCCAGGCTTCGGCACCGAGGTGGCGTGGGTCGATGTCGGCCGCGGTTCCGCGGCCGGTGTCTCGCCCGGTGAATACGCCCCAGCGAACCTGGCCGATCGCCGCGTCGTGCATCTCGTAGCCGTAGGTCGCGTCGGTGCGTTCGTGTACGCCGAATATCTCGAGTCCGGGGTGGGCCGGATCCAGGTCGCCGACGTGCAGGGCGTCGCCGTGGCCCAGGCCGGTGGAGTACCGGGGGCTACCGTCGTCGTCGATCACCAGGGAGCCGTACACGATCTCGTCCCGGCCGTCGGCGTCCAGGTCGGCCACGGACAGTTGGTGGTTGCCCTCCCCTTCGTACCTCTCACCGGCGATGTCGCTGTCGAAGGTCCACCGCTTGGTCAGGTGGCCCTCGCGCCAGTCGTAGGCGACCAGCACCGTGCGGGTGTAGTAACCGCGGGCCATCACGAAGCTGGGGCGCTCGCCGTCCAGGTAAGCGACTCCCGCCAGGAACCGGTCGACCCGGTTGCCGTTGCAGTCGCCCCAGTCGCAGACGTTGCCCCGCGCCGGCTCGTAGTCGGTCGTGACCAGCGCCGCGCCGGTGCGTCCGTCGAACACCGTAAGGAACTCCGGCCCCGCCAGCACGAAGCCGGTGGAGTTACGGTGGTCGGCGGCCGCATCGCCGATGACGGTCCCATTGCCGTCCACCGTGCCGTCGGCGGTTTTCGCGACAAGCTCCGCTCGCCCGTCCCCGTCGAGGTCGTACACGAGGAACTGGGTGTAGTGCGCGCCCGCGCGCACGTTGCGGCCCAAGGCAATGCGCCACAGCCGCGTGCCGTCGAGTTCGTAGGCGTCGAGGAACACCTCGCCGGTGTATCCGCCTTGCGAATTGTCGTGCGAGTTCGACGGATCCCACTTGAGCACGATCTCGTACTGGCCGTCGCCGTCGAGGTCGCCCACGCTGGCGTCGTTGGCGTTGTAGGTGTACGCCACACCGTCCGGTGTGGTACCACCCGCTGGGCGCTGCAACGGGATGTCCAGATGGTCGGCGCTCCACGGCGTGACGGCCTCGGATCGGGTGGTCTCGTGTCCGGCTACCACCGGGGCCACCACGTACGAGGAGGCTGCGGTGCCTTGTGTGTCAAGGAAGTTCGTCACGTCGGTCAGTGGTGCGTCGTTCAGCTTGATCCCGTCGCGGTACACGTTGAACGTGACGCTGGCCGCATCGGTGCCCAGCATCCGCCAGCTGACCAGAACGCCGCCCGGCGTGGGCACCGCCAGCACACCACGGTCGAGCCGCTCCATCTGGCGCAGGGGACGGTAGGTGATGGGTGACTTGACCGTTGGCGCCGGCTCGGACAGCCCGCCCAGGCCCACCGCATGCACACGGTAGTAGTGGTTGGCGGCCGGTACGGCATTGTCGGTGTGGCCCGGTTCGGTCACTGTGGCGATCTTGCGGAAGGGGCCGGTGGGTTCCTCGGCGCGGTAGACGTAGTACGCCAGCGCGTTGTTGACCGTCTTCCAGGTCAGCGTGACGGACCGGGTCGTCGTGGCCTTCAGCCCGAAATCTCGCGGCGTGGCCGGCGGGGTCTGGGATTCGTCTCGTAGTACCACGGTGAGCGGCGCGGAGCGCTTCGACTCCACCCCGGACTCGATCACTGTGCTCACCGCGTACACGTAGGTGAGTCCAAGCTCCACCTGCTCGTCGAGGAACTCCGGCTGCGTAACGTCGGCAATCTTGGCCAGGGATTCGATCGACTCGCCGCGATACACCACATAGGACACCGCATCTGGTACCGGGTTCCAAGCCAGCCCAATGGACGGCTGCGGCGTCAGCGTGCGCCCGGTCATGCGCAGACCGGTCGGTGCGGCGATCGGCACGATCACGATCCCGTTGACCCGACCGTCGCGCCCGAAGGTCAGATTGAGCTGCCCGTCGGCGACGCTCAACACCCGTGTCAGCGGCCCGAACGCCCCGACCGCCGTGGAGATCGTGCCCAAGCTGACACCCTCGGCCTCAACCGTCGTGCGGTTGGACGCGATCGCGTCGCCTGAGTAGATGGTCATGTAGTAGTCGCCGGAGGGCAGGTCCACGGCGAAGGAGTAGCCGGCGCCGTTGGTGAAGTCGCGCAGCAACGGGTCGGCCGTGCCGCGATCCCGAAACGTGGTGACCCGGTCGAGTCCATAGCCGCGGGCGGCGTCGTAGAGCATGGTGTTGGCCACGCGCAGGAAGCCGTCGGCCACCGGGCTGGTCTCCGAACCGAAATCGAACCGCAGCCCGCCCGCGGGGTCGAGCGGAGCGGCAAACGCCGGTATAGCCGGGCCGATGGCCGCCAGAACAGCGCATAACGCCGCAGCCGCGACGTTCCGGAAGAGTCTGGGTACCGGATTCACGCGGATCTCCCTCACCTCGGCCACACACGGTGCGGATGTGAGCGCTGAAACGTTCCAACCAGACGCGACGCTACGAATCGCCGCGACGGGTGTCAAGCGGGCAGCCGTGCCGACCGGCGAACATCCAAATCGCAGTCACACCACAAGACCGCGTGCGGCATCGCGCACAAGGCACACGCTGGGCTCAGAGCCCTCCTTCGGCTTCCCGCCACATGGAACGTTTTTGCCTAACACCTGTCCGATGGCTTCGGTTTCGGGCTGAACGACGGGTTCGGCTTGGGACTGAAGGATGGCTTGGGTTTAGGACTCAAGGAAGGCGCGGATTTCACCGGCGCCGGTTTCGTTACCCCTTCAGATGGCACCGGCTTGGTGAAGGTGTACGAGGGCTGTGGCTTCTTGACCGTGGTCGACGGAACCGGCTTGGTGACGGTTGTCGAGGGAACCGGCTTGGTAAACGTATATGACGGCGCTGGCTTGGTGAACGTATTCGATGGAGCCGGCTTCGTGAACGTATGTGACGGCGCCGGCTTGGGCTTGCACGTCGACCTCGGCTTGTCACCGGCGGCGCCGGGCCAACCGCCGGATACCGCCGCCGCTACCGGGACCGCGAAGACCACCAACGCCGCACCGCCGGCCGCGGCCAAGGCCAGAGACGTCCGTCTGCCACGTTGCACCCGATCCAGCGCCCGCGCCGTCAAGTCCACCGGTTGGGCGTTGCCGGCCAGCTCACGCAGGCTGGCGCGGATCAGTTCGTCGAATTGCTGGCTCACGGCGTACCTCCTGACATCACGTACTCGTGGTCTAGCTCAGGCATCGCGGCGCGTAGCCGGTCGATCGCGCGGCCGGTGCGGCTGCGAACGGTCCCCACTGAGCAGCCAAGAGCCTCGGCGACCTGCGTCTCGGTAAGGTCCTCGTAGTAGCGAAGGACGATGACCAGCCGTTGCGGCGGCGGCAACCGTAGCAAGGCCTGCTGCATGGCCAGCCTCAGATCGCTGGTCCCGCTGGGATCACTCGAGGACTGTTCTGGCGGCGTGTGTACCGGCACCTCGCGATGCCATCCCTTTCGCCACCGGCTGACCTGCTCCCGATACATGACCTTGCGGACGTACGGCTCCGGATCGGCGGAGCGTAGCTGTTTCCATTTTGCCGCGGTCTTGGCCAGCGCGGTCTGTAGGAGATCCTCGGCCCCGTGCTGTTCCCCGCACAGCAGGTACGCAACCCGGATCAACGCGGGGGTACGTGACCTGACGAAGTCGCTGAAGCGCTGTTGTTCATCGTCGTCCATCAAACCTCCCTCCAACCGCGTCCACTTACCAAGACGCTCGCTGGGCCCGAACCTATCCGCCGACGGGTGACAGCTCTAGGATCGCTGCCCATGGCGGCAGCAGCGACCTATGTGACGGTCCGCGAGGGCAGGGTCACCATCGCCCATAACAACCTTGGCGCGTACGAGATCCTTGAAATCAGTGTGTTCGGCCCGGAGGTGACCGCTCGGTTTCAGGCGCGCGAGCAAACCCGCATCACTCGCGCGGAACTGTCCACAACGCTGGAGTCCATCACCGGCAGGCGGTGGCCAGAGCCCAGATGGCCCCACTTCGATGGATAACAGACACCATGATCCGCTGTGGTGAGTTCGATTTGACATCGAATCATATGGTTGACGGGTATGACAGTGAGTAACACTCCTGCACTGATCATCTCCGTGATCGCACTGGGATTGTCGGCGTATTTCTCGTGGGGCCAGATCCGCTCCATGCGCCGCGGCACCAGCGTGCCCGTGGCGATTGATGTATTCTCCAAGGAATTCGTGCGTGTAGAATTCCAACGCCTGGAGATCACTGTCGTCGACCAGATCGGTAACCACGAGCCGAGTGGAGGCTTCGCCGGGTTACCCCGAACAGTTGCGTGCCGCCGCGTACAACGTCGCTCTTCTCTACGATTCGCTTGGCATCTTTGTCGCGTTCGGGCTCATCGATGAAACGCTCGTCTTGTCCACCCGCAACTATCGCATCCGACGCATCTGGTCCATCCTGGAACCGCATATCCGGGCCGAGCGGGCCTTACGCGGTGCACCATTTTTGGACTATCTGGAGGATCTGGCGTATCGCGCTCATCGCCAAACCCCCGAACAGCTGGCCCAAAGATCGGGCTACATCAAATGCCGCACAGAGTTCCACTGCAGACACCGTCGGCCAAGGACGCGTAGCCACCCCGCCGCCGGCGTTGCCAAGGAGCGCGGTTGTTCAACGTGCCGCCGCCGAGCCGGCCCGTGTTGTTCGGTTCGCTCCCGAGCCGGGTGACACGCCACTTCCACGACGCCTGCGAGAAACGACTGCCTGAACGAGATGTCGCGTCGATTCGACTTAGCTCGATCGGTGGAATGCGTCTTGTAAAGTGCTTCGCGTGAGCGGGCATGTATTCGTCAGCTACAGCCACACGAGCGATCGAAGCTATGTGGAGTCGCTGGCAGCCCATTTGAAACTCGCCGGTGTGCCGGTGTGGTACGACGTAGCGATCGAGCCCGGAGATCAGTTTAGTGCCCGGATCCAGAAGGCCATTGACGACTGCGCGGTGTTCGTCCTGGTGCTGACTCCTGAGTCGGTGGTGTCGGAATGGGTGCGCCGGGAGCTTAGCCGGGCTGTCCGGCTGCGCAAGCCCGTCCGGCCGTTGCTGCGTGCGGTCTGCGATCCACCCGTCGAGGTCGAGGGTCTGCACCACGAGGACGTGACCGACGGAAGAATGCCGGGTGCGGCGTTCGTGACCGGGCTGCGCGAGTTGACCAACGCCCCGCAAGCGTCCCCATCCGATGCCCCACTCGAGCCCGCCAGAGCCGTCGCGGCACGCACTCGGTTCACCCGCCGCCGGTTGCTCGTCGCCGGCGGTGCGGCTGCCGGGCTGGCCGCGCTGGGCGCGCTGAGCACGGTCTGGCCATGGCGCGACCAAGGTGTGCCTCCCCAAGGGTCCGGGCAGACGCCGCCGAGCGGCACGACACCAGGGACCGGCCAGACATCGACGGCCGGCGGTGCGCCCCCGTCGGCCAGCGCGACACCATCCGGATCGGGCACGCCCGCTCCGGCACTGGGGCCGGACGGCGGACCGGCACCCGGCGCGGGAGCACCTGCTGGAGGAGCACAATCCGGCGGGGCGCAGGTGTCCACCCGGCCATCCTCAAGGCCGGCGCCGGGCACCGCGATCCGGACCTTCACCGATAGTTCGGACCGGCTATGGGCCGTGGCGTATGCACCCGGCTCCAATGTGATCGCCGCGGCCGGCGTCGACAGCAAGGTTTGGCTGTGGCAGCGCGATACGGGCAACCTCATTGGCAGCCTTGAGGGTCATATCCGCTGGGTGGGGGCGTTAGCCTACTCTCCCAACTCGGCGCAGCTCGCCTCCTCCAGCGGCGACCGCACGGTGCGGGTCTGGGATGCCAGGACGGGCGAGTTCATCCGCAATCTTGACCATGCCGATGAGGTCTATGGGGTCGCCTATTCGCCCGGCTCGGCCGAGATCGCCACCGCGTGCGCCGACACCAACGTGCGCATCTGGCGGGCCAGCGATGGCCAGCTGGTGCGCACTCTCACCGGGCACAGCAAAGGGGCGAATGCGGTCGCGTTCTCCCCCACCCTGAGCCAGCTGGCCAGCGGCAGCGACGATGGCACGATACGCATCTGGCGGGCCGACACCGGCGCCCACATCCGCACCCTCTTCGGCCACGACGGGCCGGTGTGCTCGATCGCCTATGCCGCGGGGACCAACCAGATCGCCACGGCAAGCTACGACAACTCGGTCCGCCTCTGGCGGGCCGACACCGGATCCCACATCCGCACGATCCCCGCACACACCGACACGGCCTACTGCGTGGCGTACTCGCCAGATGGCACCCAGCTCGCCACCGCCGGCCAGGACCGCACGGCACGGATATGGAACCCGGACACCGGCGCCCTCATCAAGACCCTTGCCTTCAACGACCCGTTGTATGCCGTGACCTACGCCCCGGACGGCACCCAACTCGCCACGGCCGGCGCGGACAACCTGGTTCGGACGTGGTATTCGTAGCCACCAGATTACTGGCGGACTTCCAGTGTCGTATGTCCAATTCGGATGGACGTCCCCGGTGGCACCTGTGCGGGACCGGAGATCTGGATCCCGTTGACATAGGTGCCGTTGGTCGAGCCGCAGTCACGCACTATCCAGTCCGTGCCGCTATGCGTGATCTGCGCGTGCCGTGACGACACATAGACGTCGTCGAGCCGAAGCGTGCAGCCATCGGCCCGGCCGATGACCGCGCCCGCACTGCCGAGGCTGACGCGCACACCGGTCAATGGTCCGTCGATCACCAGTAGGTAAGCCGAACCGGCCTCCGGTATCAGGGAGATGCCCCGCCCGCCGAACCTGAACTCCGGGCCCAGATCAAGGGTCGCTTCCGCCTCGGCCACGATCAGGCTCACCTGCACCGGCTGGTGCATCTGGACGAGCAGCTGGGCGGTGACCGTGATCGCGCCTGAGTTGAACCCGGTGAGACATCCATTTTGGACGATTGCGGCCAGGGCGCTGATCCTGAAGTCCATTCTGGCGGTGAAGGTGGCCGACACGATCGCTGCACCGTTGAGCGCGACGTCGACATCGATGATGTTGTCCCACGGGATGCGGCAACTGTGCAGGCTCACCATGCGGTAGACCCTAGGCATGCCAACGGATTCGCGAGCGGCCCGGTGCAGCGCGGAGCGGGTGCGCCAAGCGCCGACGAGGACATCGCTGACCGGGATGTCCAGTGCGGAGCCGACGACCGTCATCATCTGCTGTGCCACCGCGTTTGTGGTGTATCCCTGGGATACCGGGATGGCACCGCTGGCCGCGAGCTGCTGGGCGGCTTGGGCCCCGGCGAACACGGCCGACCCTTTGCGGCCGCCGAAGAGGATGTCCCGGATGGTGGTCACGGGGTCTCCTTGTAGGTCCCGTAGACGGCTTGCTGATGGCGGATGTAGACCTGCAACTGGACGGGCTGGGACGGGTTATCCTGCGACTGCGAGGGGACCGTGGGCGCGTAGACCGTGCCTTGGCGCAGGGCGGTCTTGGTTTTGCGCTGCCCGCTCCGGCGAACCGCCGCCGACCACAGCGCTTTGCGGATCGCGTTGAGGGCCCGGAAAACGAGGTACACCAACAGCAGCACGAAGATCCAAGCGCCTACTATCGGCCACTCGACATCCTCCAACCACCTCGACAGCTTGTCCAGGAACCCGTCGAGGTCCGAGCTCGAGTTGGAGGCGCTGCCGCCTGGCGTGTCGGGTGCTCCGGCCGCCTTCGCCTCCAGGCAAACGGTGGACACCTGAACCTTCACAGCCTTCACGTCGCTGTCGGACTCGTTCGCCGTGACACCCCACTCCAGATCGCGCGGCGGGCTGATGTTCACGGGGCGCTGCTCGGCCGAGCGTCGTCTGGGACTGTTGATGGTGAGGCCGAAGAAGCCTGACGGCGCACCGGAGATGAGCTGAAACCCGCCTCCGGTCAGGATGCCGTCACCGTCGCAGTAGGAGAATCCGTTGGTGGAGTTGATACAATCGGCCACGAAGTCGCTCACCGGCTGGGGGCAGTATCGCTTGGAGTCGGACAGGAACGACGTGGGTCCGACCCGGGTCCGCAGGTCGCCGGTCAGGCATACGGCATACGCGCTGGTGCTCGCCGGCACGCCGGTCGGCTGTTCGGCCCCGGTGAAGGACCTGATAACCACCTGTGCGGGGGTGTCCACCGACCACTTGTCGCCGAAAACGGGATAGCTTCCCAGAATCCTCGGCCGCTCGTTACCGGACCAGGTCGACCGGAAACCACCTCCGCTACGCTGCTGCCCCGGCGAACACGTTGCGGTGACTGGCGAACCGAAGCGCTGGCTCACCGCCGAGGCGACGGTGGCGCGGGCGGTGATCCCGGTCAGGCACCCGACCGCCACCAATACCCGGTAGTCGGCGCTCGAGCTCCAGTTGATCACGACGACGGTCCATGCCACCGGCCGTGCCCCGTTGGCTGTCGGATTGCCCGAGCCGTCGGATGGATAGCTTGATACGACGTCGAGTCCGCTGTAATCGGCCAGGCCGATGAGGCCACCACTGACCAGCTCGCCCGTCGGGCAAGGATGGGTGAACCGCTGCGGCACTGGTTTGCTGGTACCTGCCGCGACCCGAACTGCCTGACTGTAGGACACCTCCAGATCCGCGCCCTGAGCCATGGCGCGCTGGCCTGAAACGACGATGACTCCAAATCCGGCAAGCAGCAACAGAATCGGCACTAGACTGAACATGCGCATAAAGGGCCCTGATCCGACGCCCACGCACGCATCAGGCCAGGCCTTGACATCTCCACATTGGTCACTCGAACTGGACATCATCAGCCCCACCGCGATCTACATCGAGACACGTGACTGGCTTGCTGCGCGCAGTGTCGCACAGCTCGTCAACGCCATACTGTCGCCATTTGGCACCCGGTGGCATTCGCACATCATGTTGACTTACAGCCGGAGCGTGGCGCGTGCCTGCTCGTATCGCTCGTGGATGGTGCGCATGCCGACGATGAGCAGTGGCCTACATCGGCCACTCCCTAGGCGTGCACCCGGTGACGTCACAAACGGCGCGTAGAGGACACTGCTATCTCCTCTCGCCCGCAGGCCAGAAAGATATGCACGGCTTGCCCCAGAAAACCTTTATTTTCAAGCACTTGGCGTACCGGTGAACGCTCGCGCATTTGAACAAGACCATTTGTTGGGCGGACTCACGGCGCATCAGCGCGATAAGGTCCTGCGGCATGCGGACCTCCGAATAGTCGACATGTACTCAGACAGACCCCATCACCAGACGCCAGTTGGTCATCGGAACCACGATCGACTGCGCACCACCATCGGGGCAAGGTGTGGCGTGGACTGGTGCGGCATTCGAGGTGTGTGATGATGGCGGATGACCGTTATCGCTTCTACGATGCGTATCGACGTACCGGCCTGCTGAGACGAGGAAGAGATTGTGTCCCCACGAGTTCTGCTGGGCCGCTATCGACTCGATGAGGTCGTGGACAGCGGCGCCACCGCTACGGTCTGGCGTGCGATGGACAGGCAACTGGTCCGGCCTGTCGCCGTCAAGATCCTCGACAGGCCGGGGCTGAAGGCCGACACCGACGAGCAACAGCGGTTCCTTGCCGAGGCGCGGACGCTGGCTGGACTGTCGCATCCCAACATCGTGACGGTGTTCGACAACGGGACCGAGGAGGGCGTGGCCTTCCTCGTCATGGAGTTGGTCGAGGGACGTAGCGTGAAGTCACGGCTGGCGGATGGGGTGTTCCCGATCGCCGAGGCCGCTGCGATCATGGCTCAGGTGTGCGACGCGCTGGCCGCCGCGCACGCGGCCGGCATCGTGCACCGCGACATCAAACCGGGAAACATCGTGGTCACACCGGGCGGGACGGCGAAGGTGTGTGATTTCGGCATTGCCCGCCTGCAGGATACGAGCCCGCGGACCGCGCCCGACGTCGCCTTGGGCACCAGCAGTTACATGGCCCCGGAGCACGTCGTCGGGCAGACGGTGGACGGCCGTGCTGACCTTTACGCCGTCGGCTGTGTGCTATTTGAGATGCTGACCGGGACGCCACCATTTGTCGGTGAATTCGCGTTCAGCGTGGCCTACCAGCATATTCACGACCAGCCGCCGACCGTCTCCTCCCGGCGGGCGGACGTTCCGGTGGAGCTGGACAGTCTTGTCGGACGCCTGCTGGCCAAGGACCCCAGGCAGCGTCCTGCTACCGCCGCGCAAGTACGGGCCGAGCTGTCGGCGTGGGTGGATCCGGGCACGATGGCGCTCATCAGACCAGCGGCCACGAAGCCGCGCGCCAGTCACCGGTATGCCAGGGCCGGGATTGCGGCCGCAGCTATTGCCGCAGTGCCGGCGCTCGCATTGATCGCTTGGCCCGAACACCGTTCGACCACACCACCGCCCGCTGCGGACGCCCCCGCCAGCCCGACCTTCTCGCCGACACCGGTGGAGAGCCCGACTGCCTCGCCCTCTGCGGCACCGGCGATCCCCGGGACCGCACGTTCTGCAACGCCGAAGCCCAGTTCCTCACCCTCGGGCGCCCCGTCCCCGCTTGAGCAGGTGATGGCCCTCAAAGCGCTCGTGCAACAGCTGACAGACACTGGTCAACTGCCGGCCAGCAAAGCCGACGAACTCGACCACCTTCTCAACGATCTGGCCAATCAGATCGTGCAGGGCAAGTCCCGCGAGACCCAAGACAAGATCGCCGCAGTTCGGAAGAAGAACGACGACCTTCTAAACGACGGCAAGATCACGACGATGGGGCACGACGCGATCGAGACAAGACTCGTGCAGCTCATCGTCACCACCTCGCCAACAGCGAGCACATAAAAAGCAGCGTCGCCGGACAGGTCGATTTGACGCTGCGCCTGGGATATCAGCGCGGCCCGGGACTCTTCCCGGGCCAAGGGTGACTCTGCGTTCAGGTCAGCCGGCGCATAGCGTGTCGAGTTGTTGCTCGCCGGTGTTGTAGCTGTCAGAGTTGATGACCGACTGGACCTTCGCCGCATCGGTGCCCGCGGCGGTGAGGTCCTTCTGCCTGCGCTGCATGTCGGAAACGATGACGCTGATCGCCGCCTTGAGTTCGCTGTCGGCGGTCTCACCGATCTTGCCTGCCTCGGTGTTGAAGGCGTCGATGGCAGCGATGAGTTTCGGCGTCGCGTCCTTGAGCTTGGCGGTCTCGGTGCCGGCCGCGGCGACCGCCATGAAGGGTTCCCAGAGCTTGTAGCCGGCGTCTGTGATCTTCTTGCAGGTGGTGGAGCGCGGCTCGGGGCTTACGGTCGGGCTGGGCTGGACCGCCGGGTTGGCGCTGGCGCTCTTGGTCGCCGGCTGACCACAAGCGGCAACACTCGCACCCAGCACGCCGATGGTGGCGGTCACCAGGAGGATCCTGTTGAACATCATGCGATGTCCCTTCTTCTGAGAGGTGAACTTCCGCCCAGAAGAGCCGCCCGGTGCGCGAGGTGATACCAGCTCGTCGGCTAGGCGACCAAGGGTGTGGACCCCATCGACCTGGATCGAACTAGCTGACGGCGCGCTTCAAGCGCGACTTCAGCCCGAGATGTAGGTGACCGCCACGCTCGTCGACCGGGCCGTGGGACCACTCGGACTGGCGAAGAAGAACACCTGGCCGGTCCCGGTGCACGGCACCGTGATATGGGTCGGGATCGCCACTGCGACGTTGTACTCGGTCATGGTGACCGAGGGGTCGTTGGAGGCGCTCGGGCTCAGGAAGGCCACGATCGAACGGGCCGCCGACCCGGTGAACCCGACCGATGCCGAGCTCGGCGATGGTACCTGCCGGACCATGACGTTTTGGCCTGGCAGCGGCTGGCCGAGCTGACCCGGGCGTACCGGACCGAGGCAGGCGACCCGGATGCTCGACTGGGTCGTCTGTCCGTTGACCAATCCCTGGAAGAACTAGTTGGGGCCGATCGGCTCGGCGGCGACGGTCGGCGTCGCGGCCGCGACAAGCGTGCCGAGCACGGCCGATGCGCTCAGTAGCGAAGACCTCCGGTACACGGCCGCATCATGCCGTATGCATCGCCATTCGTCAATGTTACGAAGACCCTTCGCCGACCGCTTCGCGTTCGACATCGTTCGACATCGTTCGACATGCTGGCGGTGAGTCCAGCGCAACGAATTTCATTTACGGCGTGCGCCCACGGGCGGGAGGACTCGATGCGCCAGGCGATCGACACGATGCGGTACCGCTTGCTGGGCCCGCTTGAGATTACCGACGGCCAGCATACGTTCAGCCCCAGCGCGCCCCGGCTGCGGACCACGCTGGCGTTGCTTCTGGTCAAGCGGGGCGCCCCGCTGGGCCTGCCGGAGGTGCTGGAGGAGCTTTGGGGCACGCAACCACCACGTTGTGGCGCCAACACCGTTCAGGTCTTCGTGATGCGGCTGCGGCGCCTGCTCGCCCCCGACGTCGGGGTGTCGCATCCCCAGCAGATACTCCGCACCACCCCGGCCGGGTACTCGCTGCGCGTAGACCCAGGCCAGCTCGACATATGCGGTTTTGACGATCTCGTCGCCGCTGGCGGTCAGGCGCTGGAGGGCGGTGATCCCGCAGGCGCGGCGCGTATTCTGCGCGAGGCGCTCGAACTCTGGCGCGGATGCCCCCTGTCCGATGTGCCGACCGGATTGCTGTTGCGGGGGCAGGTCCTGCGCCTGGGCGAGGCTCATTTGTCCTGCGTCGAGCTGCGCATCGAGGCGGACTTGCGGCTGGGGCGGCACCGCGAGCTGGTGGGTGAGCTGCAGACGATGGTGAGTTGCTACCCGCTGCGGGAGACGTTCCAGCGGCAGCTGATGCTGGCCCTGTACCGCTGCGATCGGCAGGCTGAGGCGCTGGAGGTGTATCGCCGGTTGCGACAGTCGCTTGTGGATGATCTCGGGGTGGAGCCGGGTGCGCAGGTGCGCCGGCTGCACCACGCGATACTGTCCGAGGACCCGGATCTGTTGTGCCACGGGGGATCGCCGCGCTCGGAGCAGATGACGATCGCGGTGCCTATGTCGAACCTGCCCACGGACATCGCCGATTTTGTCGGCCGGTGCCAGGACCTCGCCGCGATGCGGACCGCGCTCACCGGCGATCGCGGTGTTGCCGATTGCGGCGGCGCGGTGCGGCTGGTCGCGATCAGCGGGCCGGCCGGGGTCGGAAAGAGCACGCTCGCTGTGCACGCCGCGCACCTGCTGCGCCCCGCCTTCCCCGACGGGCAGTTCTATGTCAACCTTCGCGATGCCGCCGGTCGGCCCGTGACACCCGAGGAAGTGCTATGCCGTGTCTTGTACCGCTTCGGCTGGGACAGCGGCACGATTCCAGGCTCGCTCGAAGAGCGCAGCGCACTCTACCGCTCCCGCTTCGGTGGCCGGAAAGTCTTGGTAATCCTGGACAACGCCGCCGACGAAGCGCAGGTGCGGCCGCTTCTGCCCGCCGGGCAGGACTGTGCCGTGCTCGTGACCAGCAGGTGCCGTCTGTCCGGATTGGAGGGTGCAGTCTCGCTCGATCTGCCGGTGTTCAGCCGGGGCGAGGCCGGCGAACTGCTGGCCCGGCTGGCCGGTCGTCGCCGGGTCGCGGCCGACCCGCTGTCAGCCGACCAAATCGCCCAGTTGTGCGGGCTGCTACCACTGGCGGTCAGGGCCGCCGGGGCGAAACTCGCCGCCAAACCGCACTGGACGCTGGCCGATCTCGCCGCCCGCCTGGCCGACAACCGGCGCCGGCTGTGCGAGCTGAAGGTTGGCGACCTGGACCCGCGCGCCAGTTTCGCGGCCAGTTACCGCGCTTGCGAACCAGCCGAGCGGCACCTGTTCCGGCTGCTGGCGATCCATCCGGGGGCAGACTTCCCGGCCTCGGTGGCGGCGGCGGCCGCCGAGGCGGACCTCGTGGAGACGGAGACGGCGCTGGAACGGTTGGTGGACATGCGTCTGCTGCGGGTGATCGGGCGGCGGCCGCGGGGTGAGGCACGGTACGGGTACCTCGGCTTGCTGCGCGACTATGCGGCCGAACGTCTCGACGAGGAGGAGGCGCCGGGCGAGCACGAGGCGGCGTTGCGGCGCATGGTGGAAGCGTCGGCACGGCTGGAGTTGTGGCCGTGTGCGTGAGCCGTGCCGACGCCGATCGGGGGTCACAGCAGCGCGCGCACGTCGTCACGCAGCCTCGGCAACCTCGCGTATAGGCGGTCACCGGGGCACTCCGTGGCGCTGAAGTCCCTGTGCCCGAAAATGTTGCGCGGGGCAATCCCGTACTGTTGGCAGATGTAGGCGCACATCCGCACCAGCTTGTCGTAGTGTTCGTCGCGGATCTGCACGTTGGTGTAGGTGCCTTCGTTCTCGATGCCGACGGCAACATCGTTCTGGCCGGTGCAGTGCGCGCCGAGGACGTGGCGGTCGCCGTCGAGAAGGACGGTCTTGCTGTGGTGGCGGCCGGCCATGATGAAGCCGCCGCGCGAGATGGTGAATTGCTGCCCGGTGTCGATAAAGCCGCGGGCGAAGTGGGCCTGCTGGATGCTGCGCGCTAGCGCGAAGGCGTGAGCGCGCGAGAGGTCGCTGCTGTTGGCGGTGGCCGTGTGGTGGACGATGATTTTTGTGGGGCGGTGGTTGAGGATTTCGATGGTGCCGCGTGGGGGGTCGGCATTCCAGTCGTCGGTGGAGAAGATGGTGGGCTGGGCCACCGCGCTCGCCGCGGCCGGCAACAAGAGTTCGGCTCCGCCGGCGACAACCAGCCCGCCGGCCAGGATGCCCCCGCGAAGCAGGAGGCGGCGCGACAGGGCGCCGTATTCGTCGGCATCAGACATGCTTCGATCACCCTTCTTCCAGTCAATTCAGGGACGGCTCCGGCAGGGTGGACGCGTCCACAATGGACATCCGGATCCGTTCCGGCGCAAGCTCGGCGGGCACGGCGAAGACGACCGTCACGACGGTGCCGGCAGGTTCGGCGCCGACCCGCCCGGCGAAAGCAAGGATCCGCCAGTCGTCGACGTCCCAGTAGTCCTGCACGTCGGAGCGCAGCAGGGAGGCGTTGGCGGCGTAGACGGGGCTGTCGTAGAGGCGTTCCAAAGTTGCTTGCAGTGGGATCTGTGCCAGCTCTTTGGTCGCAGCGAGAGGATGGGGACGCAGGCGTTCTTTGAGGCGGCCGAACTGAAGATGGATCGCGTGATGGGACTCGGGCGAAAGCAGCAGCAGCACGAGAAGCTCCACGCCGAGCACGGCCAGCCCGAGTGTCGTGATTGGACCGTTCCCCGTCCACGCGGCGACCGCGGCCGCGGCGAGCAGCAGGCCGGCGCGGGCGAAATGGCGCCAGCCGACCCGACCGGCACCGCTGCCCATGCAGCCGCAGCTGCTTGTGGGGGCGGCGATCCGCGTGTAACCCAGGTACGACAGGAATCCCCCGGCCAGCGCGACCGCGAGCCATAGCTCCCAACGCATAGCCGGCGGGGCCAGGAGCACCGCGGCGGTGGCGAGCTCGACGCAGGCGACCGCGCGATAGGTCAGGGTGAGCCGCCGGTCGCCGACCAACCTCGCCAAAGCGGAATCGCCCGCCGCCACCAGCGCGCGCCGCGTGAACTTGTAGCCGCCCGCCCAGGCGAGGACCAGGCCGAGAAACAAGGGCTGGACGGCCGCGATCGACTCGAGCATGGGGACACTCCTCCTTCAGGTGAGCCGTGATGCTTGGCGGGGCCGGGGGAAACCCCGCCAAGCGGGACTACAGTCAACTCACGGCGAAGATGGTCGCGATGTCGACGTCGTCAGTGTCTGGGCGCCAGGCCCCGATGAACTGGATGTGCGAACCCACCCGCAGCCGCGACAAGTCGGCGGTGGCCGGTTCGTCGCCGTACACGGCCGAGGTCGTGCCGGGCACCACGTGACCGCGCAGTTGGCCGTGCCCGTACCGCAGGTGAAGCACGCCGCGCCCGATCGAGGTGAGCTCCGCGTGCAGGTTCACGATGTTGACCCAGACGGCGTCGGCGGCCAGGGAGCCGTCGGCCATCCGGGCCCCGCGGGCGTACAGCCCGTCACCGACATCCACCGACTTCAGCGTGGTCGGCCGCAGCTTCCAGACGCTGGTCGCATCGGTGATGCGGATCTGCGTAAGGAGGTTTTGCAAACCGATCACTGTCAGTGTCATGCCGTTGATGGCGGTGATACGCCCGTCCACGAAATTGGGATCCAGCGCGTCGTCCAGGGACTGCGACGACTCGTGCGCGTGCGCGGCCTCGACTGAACCGAACGCTGTCGCACCAACAAGAGCCGCGCCACCAAGGACCGCGCCGGTGAGGACTTTGCGGCGATCGAGAGCTTCCATCTCGTACCCCTTAATCGTCGACCCGGCAAGGCCGCACACCGGCGGACAGGCTGGCGATCGCGCTGAACGCCGCCGGGGTGAGGTCGATGATGCGCCCGCTTCCGCAGGTGCCACCGCAGCAGTTCTGGCCACAGAACGACTGGGTACGTGGCCCGCAGTCGCGGATGGCCACCCGGGTGCACTGCCCGTTGCAACGGTTGGTGACGTGCAGAACCGTGCCACAGCCACGCCTCGGGAGGGATTTGCCGCAGCGGTCCGGCCTGGTGATGTCGAAGCACGCGGCCGAGGCGTTGGGCCAGGCGGCATGCAAGGAACCGGATTGGCAGCCGCCGCAGGCGCCGCCACCGGCCGGGCCGCACGGCCCCCAGGAACCACCGCAGCAGAACCAGCTCATCGTTCCCCGTTCGATAAAGTCGGTACCACAAGCCATGGGATCTCCTCCTCTCGGACGGGGTCTACGCAGGCAGATCCGGGAAGGGGGCCTGGATTCTGGCACCCTGGTTGTAGGTGTGCCCGCAGACATAGCCCTGGTTGAGCGATGTGTGCACGGCGCCGTTGCGGCGCACCTCGAAGTGCAGGTGTGGCCCGGTAGCGTTGCCGGATTGGCCGACCCGACCGATGCGCTCCCCCCGCGAAACCGACTGTCCGTCGGTGACCCGGAACCCGGCCAAGTGGGCGTAGCGGGTCGAGTAACCATGAGAGTGGTTGATGATGACGATGCGGCCGTAGCCGCTCTGCGTGCCGGCGAAGCTGACGGTGCCCCGATACGCTGCGTAGACCGGGCGGTCCATCGGCGCGGCCAGGTCGATACCGTCATGGTTGTCGAAACCTGGGCACCGGTTGTCAATCTTCGAGGTGACGACACCGGTGACCGGCTGCATCATCGCGCCGAAATCGGCCTGCGCCGGCGACGCGCTGACGACGGTGAGCCCGCCGGCAACCAGCGTCAGGACGAGCAGGCCACGGGTTTTGCGGGCGACTTTGGGAATGAACTTCATCCGGTACCTCCTATTAGGAGTGGGCGAAGCCATGGTGTAGGTCGACACTTACCGATGGCTTAACAACCGTTGAGCGCGCACCATCGGCGCAGGTCATCTGCTTCTCCCTGTTGTCAGTCAGCGGAACGTACCTTCACAGGCAACAGAAGATCTACACGGGTCCTACATGCACGTCTGGGATCGTTGCCCTGCTAAGGGTGTGCGACTTGAGCATTCCTGACGGCGCGGCATCGAAGTGATCACCCGGCGCGAAGATGTTCACTCGATGAATGGATCATCCAATCTGGACCAGGGCGGTCCCGCTGAGGAGCGTTTATAGCACGTCTGGAGAATTCATGTATTGCCCGTGCCTACCGTCCTCGCATGTGGACCGTGGAGTCTGACTAGCCGTCGCTCGACACTCGCACGCCTCACGTGGCGCGATGGCGGTGGGACTGCTCGCGCCACCCGTACCACCGCACAACCACCTGTGTTCCCGTGAGGAAACGTTCCGCCTTCCCAAGCGACCACCCGGCCCCGCCGACGAGGTCGTCTCTTGCGAAACGCTCTGGAAGGAGGACTGAGCCAAAGACAGAAGTCCTCTACCCCCGAAGGAGTGAAGAAATGTCATCCTCCAAACACACCCGCCGCCGACTGCTCACCATGGCCGCCGGTGCGGGCGCCATCGTGTTGGCGCCAGGGCTCGCACACCCGGCGCACGCCGATGAGATCGGCATCCTGGGAATCGGTGATCCCATCCACCGTTCCGAGGTGATCGACCGAGCCCAGACGTGGGTCAACCGCGGCGTTCAGTACAGCCAGTCCGGCGTCGCCGAGGACGCCGAGCGTAACCACACCTACCGCCGCGACTGCTCCGGCTTCGTCTCAATGTGCTGGCACCTCACGCCCTCCGGACTCGGCTGTCCGTGGACGGGGTCGTTGGGCAACTACTCGCGGTCCAAGGCAAAGGCGAACCTCCAGCGTGGAGACATTCTCCTTGACCCCGGCAACCACGTAGTGCTGTTCCAACACTGGACCAACGCCGCACACACCACCTTCATGCTGTATGAACTGAGCAACCCCACAAACGACATGAACCACCGCGAAGCCTCCCTCAGCAGCTACGGCAGCTACACCGCCAGGGAGTACAACAAGATCGTTGACGGCTGACGCTCCGGTACCGCCGCCGACACAGGCGTCGCCTGCTGCACCCGCGACGCCTGGGTCGGTCACAACAGCGCCACCTCGGTCAGATCCGGCGGTGTCGGGCCAATAAAAGCCAGGCCAGCCAGCGGACCTGGCCGCGGGTCATTTGGGCCCTGACGAGGACCACGAGCAAGCACAACTTGTCCTCCTCAAGGCGGATGTTGACATGGACACCGTCCACCCAGATGTACACGAAGTCCACGCTGGCCAGGTCCCGCTGGCAAAAGCGTGGTAGTCATCGGTCCACTGCTTGGTCGATGTACGGCGTCAGCACGTCGGCAGGATCTGCGACCGAACCGCTTGCGTGCCCCGGTCGTCTCCTCGATGCGCATGTCGTTGAGCCGTAGCGTGCTTTCACCTGCACCGCACCAGCCGCCGTCATCACTTCATGTGGCTGGTGATATCCGTTGCGTACCAACAATTTCCGGCCGCGCTCGTCGGTTCCGCGGCCAGATCGGCGAGGTAGGCGTCGACCTTGGCCTCCGACGCCGCGGTCAGCATCCGCCGCGTTTTGCTGGCCACTCGCCCGTCCGCGCCCAGGAGCCTGGCGGTAGCGCTCGAACCATTCACGACGCTGTGGGTTAGCATGTTCTCGCATAGGACGGGTAGGGTGTCATGCTGATACGCGGGAAATCGTTGTGCCGCAAGAGATTTTTCGATCGGCGATGAAGACCGGGCTCGGGGGGCAACTGATGCTGGTCAGTGTCGTAGGGCCGCTCTGCCTGATCGCAGGACTCGTCACCTTCGTGTTCGCTTCCCGTCTGCGCAGTATCGCGGTCGGCATGATCGTGGCCGGCGTATTGGTCATGCTGAAAGTCAGGCGACTCATGAAAACGGTCATTGACTATGCTCGACTTGCCGAGCCGTGGCGCTACGAGATCACTGAAACGGATCTCAAGGTAACGACCGGTGCCGGGACGGTGGAATTTCCCTGGGCAGTGCTCGCCCGCGTGCGCGAACAAGCGGAGTTCTGGATTCTTGACACGCAGATCAAAGACATCCGCATGATCGAGTTGTCCGCTTATCGCCCGCCGATTGAGAAACGGAGCCGCTCGATCATTAAGGCCAGATCATCTATCCAGATGCATCGACGGGCGACCGCCAAGTGAGGCGCCGCCAGACCCCTTGCGCGGTTGATTCCGACCTCCACGCTCACACGAGCGCCTCGGGTCACTCCTTGCAAAGTTCGTCCGCACGATGCACGGAGATTACCCGCTTCTAAGCTGCGATGAGATCTTTGGGATTTGACAGGACGTCGCTGTGGGAGCCGGGCCGCCAGGACACAACGAAGACGGTCAGCAGCGTCAGCACTTGCGGAAGGAACTTGGTGTTGTCGTAGGCCGGCCACACCTGGACGTAGTCCATGCTTTCCCCGCCGGTCAAGGCGATCGGGTACCACAGCGGCGACCACGCCCACATCGACGCCTCGAATGTGCGCAGGGTGACCGCGAAGGCCGCAGTCGCCGCCGATAGCACCACATAGGCCATTACCATCACCGCGGGCACGGCTACCACCCTGGGCACGCGCGCGGTCAGTGCGCCGGATACCGCGACCAGCGCGAGCATGCCCACCAGCCACACCCCGATCGCGGCGAGGGCCGGCGCCAACACCTCGCCCAGTACCGTTCCAGCTCCGGGGACTCCAGCCGATCCGAACGCCCCCGCCGCCATACAGCCGGCCACGACCACGGGTGGCAGCGTCCACGCCCGCGCCAGCAGACGGCTGACCAAAAAGGCCAATGGGGTCAACACGAACGCGGGCATCACCGTGTAAACCAGCGTGATCCACAGTGTCCACCATCGGTCGGGCATCATCATCGACGGGAACATAATCGATGCCATCACAGCCAGCGCCACCCAAACAAAGGTGGCGACCGGCACCAGCGCGGCCAGCGCCACCGAACGCAGCATGCCACGGCGCATACCGGCAAACGTGATGCCGTCGGCCCGCTCCAGCGCCGCGCACCACGCCACGTCGGCCAGATCCCTGGCTTGATCCCTGGCTGAGGTGCTCCGAGACAGCAGACCCTCAACCTCTTGGCCGTAGCGCTCGCGCAGTTCACGTGGGTAGAGGCGGACCACCAGGCGGCTCAGCCACGCCCACAGTTTCGTACGCATCAGGCCACCGCCAGGCGGTTCAGCCCGGTCTTGGCCAGCTCACGCATCCGCTGCAACTCCGCCTGCAGCACGCGACGACCGGCGTCGGTCAGCTCGTAAGGCTTGCGTCGTTCTCGCTCGGGCAGCGCAGCGATCAGCCCGCCCTCCTCCAGCCGCCGGATCGCGCCGTAGAGCGTGCCCGGCCCCGGCCGGTCACCGGTCAGTCCGGCGATGTCGTCTTGCATGGCATAGCCGTGCTTGGGCCCGTTGGCCAAGGCGATGAGCACCAGCATCGCCGGCTCCGAGAACCGGCCGAACTCCGAGAGGTTTGACACTCACGACTCCTCTGTTACGTAGCGCGTAGTACGTAGAACGTAGCAGAGCACTCGCGGAAATCAACCCAGCCCGTCCCAATAGTCGAGCGGACGTCCCAATAGCCGTTCGATTTCGGACACGGTCATGACGTCGGGAAGGGCACCCTGCTGAGAAGGGGAACCGCGTTGATCGTTGGCGTCGACGTCGGCAACGCGAACGCCTCGATCGCTGACCCTAGTTGAGAACGTGGAACGGATCATCCGGCTGTACCTTGCCCCTGAGCCGTCGTGCCGTCGACAGGCTTCTGAACGTGCGGCCGGAGCCGCGATCGGGCCAAGATAGGCCCCGGGGCAGGATTCCCGTACGCGCCGCCAGCCCGGCCAGGTACGCCAGCGCATCGGCTGACCGGGCAGTACACCGCCGTCGACGACTGCCCCACCGGTCGCGAATGTCGTCAAGCCAAAGCCCGCGCCGCCGATGTGTTCGATCGCATCGAGGGCTTTGATTTCGGTTCCGGCTGCCCGGTTGTCAAAACAATTCGCATTTACCGATGATGTTCCGGTGGGGGAGTTGCCGGACTGGCTAACCCAGTCAGAGATCTTCGCCGCCGTGGTCATCCTTCTCGCGGTGGTGGTCGTCGTCCGGATCAGCAGCTGGATCGTCTTTCGTGTCCGTTACCGCGACGGGCTGCCGCTGGTGTTGCCGCCGTTGCGTGAGGACTCGCCGGACGCGCCGGGCGCCGCCGAGGCGGATCTGGTCGCTGAGCTTGCCGCGTATATCGCGGCCGATCCCAGTGGGGCGCTGGCGCCCGGTGCCCTGTCCCGGGTGACGCCGCCGACACCGGCCGAGGAACCATTCGCTTCTCCGACCGGTTTCGTAGCGACCATCGCGGCGTTCGCCGTAGCTCGGCGACCGGGCCTGCACGTCCAGTTGACCCGCATTGACCCGGCCGACGACGACGAGTGGCGGGTCACCCTCATGCTCATTCAGCAGCCCACCGGCCGCATCGTTGCCTCGCATACCGTGGAGGCGCCGCGCGCCGAAATCGTCGCCCACCTCGGCAGCTTTTGTGTACACCGAGTGCACAGCCAGGTCGCGTTTAGCCGGGAGACGCCTCGCTGGGAGCGGTGGCACTCGGCCGACGGGTACCGCCTCTACCGGGAAGGGCTTACGCTGCGCACCGAAGGGCTACAGATCCAGGCCGACGCGTTTGGGCTGCAGGCCGAGGCGCACCAGCTGCGGCGCGAGGCCGACGGTCGCCAGCTGGTGACCCCGGCCGATGCAGCGGCGGCTGCTGCCCTGCGACAGCGCGCCGACGACCTCGATGATGCGGTCGACGCCGCTCATCAGCGCTGGACCGACCTATTGCAGCTGGCCGCCGACCGGTTCCGCAGCGCCTCCGTCGCCGACCCGGCCAACCTGTTGCCGCTGTTGGCTCGCGCCGCGCTCACGGAGGTCCTCGGCGATCGCCCGACGTCGCAACGGCTCTACGAGATCGCCCGCAGCCTGTGGCCGGAGCAGATCGAATCCACCTACCGGTTGCTCACCTACGATCTGTGGCGGCGTCGGTGGCCGGGCTCGTCGCTGACCAACGAACTGGCCGCTGCCGACGTGCGGCAGTTGTTGCGGCCGTGGCGCATTAGCTGGTTGTGGCTGCGCTCGTGGCTGCCTCGCTGGTGGTCGCCAGGCGAACGGGCGTACTGGGCGGCGTGGCTGCGCCCGGCCGACCGCCGAACGCCGCGGTTGACCCTGCGCTCCAAAAGGCGAGATCTGATCACCGGAGCCGAGGTTGCGCTGCTGACCGTCCAGCTGCGACGCATTCTCGCCGAGGGCGGCAATCGCGAGCAAGTGCGGCTGCTGCTGCTGCAAATGGACCGTCGGCTATCGCGCGGGCGGTGGCGTTGGCGGCTGCGACGGCGTACCGCAGTCGACCGGCTGCTCACCATGCGGCGCAGCCGTTTTTCGTTCACCCGGCAGCGGCGCGGCAGGATTGCGACGCGCGGTTGGCTGGCGCAGTACAACGCAGCCGCGTTCTACTCGACCGCCTTGTCGTTGTCCGCGTCATTGCGGCCACCACTGCGCAACGACCAGCCAAAGTGGACAGACGACGGGTGGCAGCAGGCGTGCGCGCTTGCCGCGGTCAGCCATCTCGCGGTCGTACTTCGGGACCCGTACAACCTGCTCGATCCCGGCTGGCTACGCAACGACCCCGATCTGGAGCCGCTGGCCCGAGCGCTGATGGAGATCGGCATCGACGGTCCGCCCTACGCGTCTTGGGCCATCTACGCCGGGCTCGTCGGCCGGTTGCCGGGGCCTCCGCGCGGCCAGGGCGAGCAGGCCGGGGCGGAGCGCGAGAACCGGCCGCTGCCACCCACCGGAATAGGCGGCGCGCTCGGCGACCTCCTGCGAAGGCTGCGCCGCAGGCGAGCACGCCGGTGAACTGGCAAGCTGAGTGTGCGCCTAGTCGCAACAGGTTTGTCCAACGAGACGCACGTCGATCGCGCTCGCTCGCGATCAATGTGTCGGACTGGTCGTTATTATGTTGTTCCTGTGGCTAAAGCGTCGCTGAGCAGCGATTGCTTGTCCGGCTTTCCAGCCGCAGTGAGCGGGACCTCGCTGATGACGGTGATGGTCTTGGGCTGGCTGTTGGCGGTGAGCCGCCTGCGGACCAGGTCGCGCAGCTCCTCCTCGGCGGGCTTGTCGCCGCCGCGGAGCATGATGAAGGCGTGGATCGCCTCGCCGGTCATCGGGTCCGGGGCGCCGACCGCAAATGCTTGTGCCACAAGGGGATGGCTGGCGAGCACCTGCTCGATCGCGCCCGCGTAGCAGACCTCGGCGTTGACCATGATGACCTCGCGGGACCGGCCGACCAGATGCAGCAGCCCGTCCTCGTCGAGGAACCCAACGTCCTGCGTGTTGAGCCAGCCGTCCCGCAAAACCTCTTGTGTCGTCTCAATATCGTCCCAGTATCCGTCCATCATATGCGGGCTGCGCACGTGGATCACGCCGTCCCTAAGCTCCAGCTCGACGTCGGGCGCCAGCCCGCCGACCGTGTCGTCGTGTCCCTCGGCGATCTGCTCCGGCGTGAGCATGGAGATGATGCCCGCCTCGCCCTGCCCGTACCCTTGCCACACCACCGGTCCGAGCCTGTCCATGGCGGCTCGCAGCAGGGTCGGGCTGGCCGGGGAACCGCCCAGCATCAAGGCTTCCAGGCTGCTGAGGTCGGCGTCGGACTGCAGGATCTCGTATAGCCGCCCCGGATGCATCATCGTAGCCGTCGGGCGCAGCTGCTCGATCGCCTTGGCCAGATCCAGCTCCGGGCCCGTGGGTCCCTCGGGGAAGACCGCCATCCCGCCTGCCACCAGGCAGCGCCCAAGATAGGTGAACATCACCGGGGCCGCGAGGCTCAGGTGCACAAGGCATCTCCCAAAATGGGTCTCCAACCTGGTCAGCGACTCCGGCCAGTGCTCGGTCTGGTAGGCCATACTCACGGCACGGTAGCTGTGCGTGCACGCCTTGGGCAGTCCGGTGCTGCCGCTGGTGAAGATCAGCCGCGCCGGGTCCTCGGGCCGGGCCTGCGGGGGCGAGACGTCGATCGGCTCCGAGCCCAACAGTTCGATCAGCACCTGCTCGGTCACAACAACAGCGATGTCGAGCTTCTTTAAGGCGAACTCCAGCAGTTCGGGAGCCCACGCCGGCCGGGCGGCCGCCACCCGGCAGCCCAGGGCGTGCGCGGCCAGATGCGCTGCATACGCTTGAGGGGTAAGCGGTAGCAGCATTCCCACACCCATTCCGCGGCTAAGCCCAGCCTCGGACATGCCGCCGGCGATCCGCTGCACCATCATCAGCAGCTCACCCCGCGACACGGTGACGCCACCCTGTTCGATCGCCGGTTGATCCGGCGCGGCCCGTAAGGCCGCCAGCACCGGCTCGGGAAACAGTCCAGACATACCAGTAGTATGTCCCGGCCGGGTGGGTTGGTTTCACGCCGGTCGCCCCGCCCACCGCCCCCAGCCGAGTGCCATCGGCCGTCCACAGCGTTGCCCACACCGGGATCCGTGAGTTGATCGGCACGTCGAGACAGAACGTGATGTGGGTGACAAAACCGTCAACTGTCGGCGACCACTCCACACCGAGGGTCACGTCGGCGGTGTCGGTGACCTCCACCACCCGTTGGGCAAGGTACGCGTCATCGCTGTACATAACCTCGGACACGCCGACGTTATGTGCCGCGGCCGGCAATGAGCCGATCACCACCGACCCGACAGTGGCCAGCGCGATTATCATGACCAAACGCTTGTACAAAGTGGAGCCTCCAGGTTTCCAGGCGCCGAGGTCTACGAGATGGCGGCCGGCGCCCCGCTTGCCGCACAACGTAGGAGGCGGACCACGCGGGCGGTAGATCAAAGCAATTAATCCAGCCAGCGTCGTCAAGCAGGCCAACGGTTCGGTACCCAGCCACACGACGGCCCCCAACCACATCCCTGTGGTACCCCAACTCTCGCCACGTGAGACCGAAGCGTTGTGGCTGGCCGCGCACGGAGGCACGAACGCCAGCATCGCCGACGCCCCGACGAAAGCCATCGCGTCGAGTTGTCATGGGATCATTGGCTTTTGCCGGCTATGGATAGACATCGGCGAGATCCACCCGGTGCGGCGCGTTCATCGGGTGGGGACAACCTGATCGTCGGCGAACAGTATCCGACAGTTCGGCGGTCTTGCTGAGCGGGGTCGATATGCTCTGGCGCACTAAGGGTTTCGCGTCCGTGGAGAGGCATGGAAGCTCATCTGGCCTTCGCGTCCGTGGAGCCGCGCGACCTCGCGGTTGCGCATCAGGTCGTCATCGATCAGCTCCTCGGGTCAGCCAGGGTGACCGTACCTGTGCCGATGCCGCCTGGTCGTTCGGGCTTCCACCCCGAGTGCTCGCTGCAGTACATGTCGTCGGCGGGCAACTCGGCGTTCGGCGCGGGCTGGTCGCTGTCGGGTGTTCCGGCGGTCGGCATCGACGACCGGCACGGGCACCCCGATTATGGTGAGCCGGCCCGATATGTGGCGGGCGGCGCGGAGTTGGTACCCACCGCCCGCGTAATCGAGGACGGCGACACGGTTACGCGCTTCTACCGGGCACGGTTCGAGACCGAGTTTGTCCGCTTCGAGCGGGTCACTGTGGGCGGTATTGTTTTTTGGCGAGCCCGGCACCCCAACGGCGTCGTGTCCGTCTTCGGTGAGGCGGCCGATGGCAGCAGCCGTATCGCGGATCCGGCCGATCCGCACCGCACCTACCTGTGGCTGCTGCAGGCGCGCTATGACGCGTTCGGCAACGCGATCCGTTACGAGTACATCCCGGACGATCTGACCAATGTGGACAGAGCGGCCAGTTTCGAACGGCATCGGCTCGACGGCGCCGCGGCCTCGGCGCAGCGCTATCTCAAGACGATCCGCTACGGCAACACGCGCCCGCTCTCGCATGACCGGCCGGCACCCTCCGATGTGGAGTGGATGTTCACCGCCGTGTTCGACTACGGCGACCACCGGGAGGTGGCCCCCGGGCCGCAGCCCGATCGCGACTGGCCGGTGCGCCCGGACGCGCATTCGACCCACCGCCCCGGTTTCGAGCTGCGCACCTACCGAATGTGCCGGCGCGTGCTGGTCTTCGCCGAGTTCGACGAGCTGGGCGCCGGGGCTACCCTGCTCGGGTCGCTGGGCCTTGAGCACGACCTGGACCCGGCCGGCAGCCAGCTTCGGCGGGTTCGCTGGACCGGTTTCCGCCGCGACGGCAGCCACCGCAGCAAGCCGCCCCTGGAGCTTGGCTACACCGTGGCGCGGGTCTCCGGCGCGCTACACACGATCGACGACGGCAGTAGGCAGAACCTGCCGCAGGGACTGACCGGGGTCAGCTACCAGGCCGTTGACTTGTACGGCGAAGGCCTGCCCGGCATCCTGACCGAGACCGCCGACGCCTGGTACTACAAGCCGAACCTGGGGCGTGGTCGGCTCGGAGCGCAGGAGTTGGTGGCGCACAAGCCCTCGGCGTCGCTGGCGTCGGGGGCGTTCGTGTTCAGCGACTTCGACCGGGACGGAAATCCCAACCTGGTGCTGCTGGACGGGCGCAATTCCGGCTTCTACGAGTATGACCGCGATGGTCGGCAGTGGCTGTCCTTTGTACCGTTTGCCAGCGCGCCGCGGTGGGGCGGGGAGGGCCGGCGGGAGTGGGTCGACCTTGACGGCGATGGGCGGCCGGATCTGGTGGTGACGCACCCGGATCGGCTGGTGTACTTCCGGTCGCTGGGCAAGGAGGGCTTCGCCGCCCCGGTCACGGTGAGCCAGCCGGCCGGCGCGGGTGGCAGCCGGGCCCTGGCCGAGCGGCCCGAGGTGGATGTGTTCTTCGCCGACATGACCGGCGACGGGATGCTCGACCTGGTGCGGGTCGTGGCCGGGCGGGTGGAGTACTGGCCGCATCTGGGGCACGGGCAGCTGGGCTCGCCGGTGGTGATGGACGGGGTCATCGATGTCGGCGTGGAGCGGTTCGACAGCCGGCGGCTGCGCTTCGTCGACCTCGACGGCAGCGGGACGACCGACGTGGTCTACCTGGGCAGCGGCGAGGTCCGGTGGTGGATCAACGCCTCGGGCAACCGGTTGGTGGAGGGTGGCCGGCTCACGGGGCTTCCGGTCTTCGACAACCTGAGCGGGGTGCAGGTCCTCGACTTTGTCGGCGACGGGTCGCCGTGCCTGGTGTGGTCGTCGCCGCTGCCGGCCGATGCCGGATCGCCAGTGCGGTACCTGCGGTTGACCGACGGGGTCCGGCCGCGCCTGCTGGCGACTGTCCATTCTGGACTGGGTGGGCAGACGCTGCTGTCGTACTCGTCGTCGAGTGTCCACTATGTACGCGACCGCGACGCCGGCACGCCTTGGCAGACCCGGCTGCCCAGCCATCCGGTCGTGGTTGATCGTCGCGACGTGGTCGATCTGGTGGCGGGCAGCCGAAGTGTGACGCGTTTCGAGTACCATAATGGTTTTTTCGACACCGCCGAGCGGGTCTTCCGCGGCTTCCTGCACGTGGACCAGTTCGACACGGCCCGCTATGACGAGGCGGCGCCGCTGCCGGACGCGGATTTGACCACGCCCAGCTGCGTGCGTACCTGGCACCACCCGGGGGTTTTCGGTGCCGAGCGGGCGCCTTGGGCGGCGGCGTGGGCAGGCGATGCCGCCGAGCCGCCGCTGGCCGCGTCCGGCCCGGAGTCACCGTCCACTCTGGACGATGAGGCGTTCGCTGACGCGTACCGTTGCCTGGCCGGAAGGTTGGTACGCGAGGAGATCTTCGCGGTCGGTCCCGACGGCCGGCCCGCCCAGCACCCGTACTCGGTGACCCGGCGGGCGTATGCGGTGCGGCAGATGCAGGCGCCCTCGGGCGGGTTTCCAGCGGTGCTGCACGCCTACCAGCGTGAAGCGGTGGGTGCCGCCTATGAACAGGATCCCACCGACCCTAGGGTGGTGCGGACCATCGCGGTCGAAGTGGACGGCTACGGTCAGCTGGTGCGCACCGGGGAGGTCGCCGACGCGCGCCGAGTTCCTGACCCCGCTGTCTCCGCGCAGGCACAGGCCATCACCACCGAATCCCTGACCACGTTCGTCCATATCGACAGCGATGACCGGTACCTAGTCGGGTTGCCCGTGGAGAACCGGGATTTCGCCTCCGGCGAGCTGGTCGGCTGGGACCGCACCTTCTACTGGAACGACGCGGGCACCGCCGCGCTGCCGTTCGGTCTGGTGGGCTCGGTCGCGTTGCCACATCACGAGGAGAGCGCGTGCTTTTCGCCGGAGCTGATCGCCGCGGTGTTCGGCGCCCGGGCCGACGAGGCGATGCTGCGCGAGGAGTGCCGCTACCGCCTGGCCGACGGTTTCTGGTGGCAGCCCGGGCCTACCCGCCACCATCTGGGGGCCGATCGGTTCCATCTGGTCGAGCGGGTGGAACAGATCGACGGCGGGGTGCTGCGCGTCGAGTACGACCCGCATGACCTGACGGCGATTTCTCTCGCCGACGCCGCCGGCAACACCTCGCGCGCGGAGCTGGACTACCACCAGCTGGCCGCCTGGCGTATCACCGACGCCAACGGCGCCGTCACCGAAGTACGCTACGACCCGCTCGGTGTGGCCACACTGTCCACATCGTACGGTCGGGTGCGTGACCCGGGCGACGGCACCGCCCGCCCGTACGGCGCCGAGCCGCTGCCCGCCGACCCGCCTCCCGCACCGTCCACTTTGGAGGAGGTGCTGGCGAACCCGCACCGGTTCCTGGGGCACGCCTCGCGCTACACCCACCACGACTGCGACGCGTGGACGGCGCGGGGCGAGCCGCCCGCCAGCGTGGTGCTCACCCGCGAGGAGCTGGTGCATGACGGCAGCGGCGGCGGCACCGAGCCAGGTCGGGTACATGTGGCCGTGGCCTACGCCGACGGGTTCGGGCGGGTGGCCCAGACCAAGGAGCGCACCCATCCCGGGTCGGGGTCGTGGCGCTCCAGTGGACATGTGGTCTACGACGCCAAGCAACAGCCGGTGCGCGAATACGACCCCTATTTCAGCGACAGCCCCGCATACGAGCCCGATCCCGCGCTGTGGATGCACGGTGTGGCAACGCGCACCGCCTATGACGGCGGCGGCCGGGTCATCGGCCGGGAGCTGCCCAACGGGACCCAGACCCGAATCCGTTACGCCGCTTGGAGTGTGCGCACCGACGACGCCAACGACACCGTGGCCACCTCCCGGTACCGTCTGGAACGCGAGACGCTGCCCGCCGACGACCCGGATCGTCAGGCGCTGGAGAAGGCTCTGGCCCACGCCGACACGCCCACCGTGGTGCACCTCGATCCGCTGGGCCGCCAGGTGGTCTGGGTCGAGCACGGCCGGGGCACCGTGGTACGCCGCCAGATCACGCAGCTTGACCACGACGGGCGCCCGGTGGCGATCACCGACCAGCGTGGGCTGGTCGCCTTCCGCTTCGACCACGACTTGGCCGGGCGGACGCTGCGGGAGCGCAACATCGACGCAGGCGAGCGGCTGACCCTGCCCGACGCGCTTGACCATCCGGTGCACACCTGGGACGCGCGGGGCGTGCACACCCGGACAACCTACGACCAGCTGGGCCGGGCCACACAGGTCGCCGTCGACGGCCTCGGGCTGGCCAACGTCGTCGAGCGCTACACCTACGGCGACCAACCCGGTGCGATCACCGACGCGCAGGTGCGCAACGCCCGCGGCCGCCTGGTGCGCCACGAGGACCAGGCCGGACTGTACACAGTGGACAGTTTCACCCCGGGCGGTGAGATCCTGCTGTCGACGCGGCGGCTCAGGTCCATTGTGGACAGTGAGCCGGACTGGCCGGCCGGTGAAGACCTGGAACCGGACGAGTATGTCAGCGCGGCCCGCTATGACGCCCTCGGGCGGACCGTGCAGCAGCGCCTGCCTGACGGGTCGGTGCGCACCTATGCTCACGCCACGGGTGGGGGCGTGCAACAGGTGACGGTCAGCCTCGACGGCGGCCCGGCCCAGGAAATCCTGTCGGCGGTGCAATATGATGCCAGGGGCCAGCGGCTGTCGGCCCAGCTGGGCAACGGCGCCACCACCACCTGCGAGTACGACCCGGAAACGTTCCTGCTGCGGCGGCAGTCGACCAGCACCGCCGCCGCTATGCTGCAGGATCTGCGGCTGACCCGCGACCCCACCGGCAACGTGACCCGGCTGCTCGACCAGGCGCAGCAGCCGGCGACGGCCACCCCGCTGCTGGTCGGCCTGACCGTTTCGGCGCAGCGCGACTTTACCTACGACGCGTTCTACCGGCTGATCGAGGCCACCGGCCGGGTGCATCAGGCCCTGCTGGAGCACGACTACCGCGGCGGCACGCCCGGGACGTTCAAAGGCACCCGCCATCTCACGCTCACCAACGGCGGTGCGCTGGAGCGGTACACCCAAAGCTTCCGCTATGACCTGGCGGGAAACCTGGAGGAAGTGCGCCACAGCGGGGTTACCCAATCGTGGCGGACCACCATGTGGACCTCGGCCACATCCAACCGTTCGCTGCCGGCCACGGACCCGTCCGGGGCGCCGGTGGCCGACCCCGAGTCCCGTTTCGACGCCGCCGGAAACACCACGGCCCTGCCGCACCTGCGCGGGCTGGAGTGGTCGTATCGCGGCACGCTGAGCCGGGCGGTCATCATCGACCGATCCGCGGACGGCGGCCCGGACGACGACGAGCGGTATGTGTACGGCGCCGACAGCATGCGCATCCGCAAGATCACCCGGCGGCTGGTCAGCGGCGAGGTCGAGACCAGCGAGGTGCTCTACCTTGACGGCTGCGAGATCCGCCGGGTGCGCCGCGGCGGCGCGACCACACTGGCCCGGGTCAGCTCGGACATCACTGACGGGGTGCGCCGCATCGCCACCATCTCGAGGTGGAGCGCCGACACCGACGCTGTCGAGACCGAGGATCTGACCCGGCAGCGCATCGACTACGAGGTACCCGACCACCAGGGCTCGGTGGCGCTGGTGCTCGACGAGACCGGCGCCGTGGTCAGTTATGAGGAGTACTTCCCTTACGGCGGCACCGCTTTCCTGGCCGGCCCGGCCGTGCGGGAGTTGCGCCGGCGCGACCACCGCCACGGCGGCCACGACCGCGACGACACCACGGGTCTTTACTACCGCGGCTACCGCTACTACGCGCCGTGGATCGGCGGTTGGCTCTCCCCCGACCCGTCCGGTCCGCAGGACTCGCTCAACCTGTATGAGTACTGCCGCAACAATCCGGTCAACCTCAGCGACCCCGACGGGTTGCAGACCACCGGGGAGCTTCGGCGGGTGGGTTCGGTCGAGACGGGCCTGACCGAGGCCCAGGCGATAGCGCGGTTCAACGCGACCCGCGGCCTGGAGCTGGGGATCCGGGTGACCGACCTTCGGCCGCGCGGCAACGACTGGATCATCGTCAGCTCCGAACGGCTGCCACGGCGCCTGCTGGAGCTCTACCGCGAGCGCGGCGACATGCAGGTCGCCGAGCTCCTTTACGACGTGGAACAGGCGCTGGAGGGCCTGGAGCTGGATCTGCCACCGGGACCGGGCGGCGGGTCGCAGGAGGGGTCGCACGAGTCCACTGACGACCCCAACGACCTGCCGCCCGGCGACCCGGGCGGGACCGACCCGAACGCCGATCCCAACGCCACCGGTAACGGGGTGGAGGGCGCTGACGGGAGGGCGGCCGACGCGCCGGCGTCGACCTCCACCGACCGGTCCGCCACCGCCGACGCACCCCGCACGGGTGGGCAGGGCGACGGCACCGAAGCAGGGACCCAGGCGGGGACCCAGGGCGGCGATGCCGGCGTCGGCACCCGTAGCGGCGCGGGCCGCTCCGGCGACGGCGAGCGTGGCCGCACCCGAGGGACTAGCGGCCGGCCGGGCGGCAATCCCTTGGGCGGCACGGGCTCCGGTGGCACCGCGACAACGGGTGGCGACCAGACATCGACCGGCACCGCCGAGGGCACGGGCACCAACGGGCGGCCAGGCGCCATCCCGGGCGGGGTCGAAGGCGGCAGTGAAGGCGGGGTCGAAGGCGGCGTCGAAGGCGGCGAACGCGGTGGTCAGGTGGGAGCGGAACCCGGCGCCACCAGTGGAGGCGTATCGGGCACCGACGGCCCGCCCATCGATGGCGTGGATCCCAACGGCAGCCCGGACGGATCCCGCTATGGCACCCGCGACGGCGGGCCGGGTGGGCGCGATGACCGCGGTTCGGGTACCCGCTCGGGCGGCACGTCACCGACCGGCCGGCAGGGCGGCGACGAACGCCGCGGCGACGGTGGCGCCGCCGGCGGTGACCCCAACGGCACCAGCCAAACGGGCGAGGAACCCACCACATTGGACAGGATCGTCCAGGTCGCGGGCTACTGGCACCTGGAGTTCGGCGGCCAGGAGGGCGGCGTCTCCGGCGGCATCCCGGGCGGCATGGACATATTCAACCTTGGCCTGCGCGGAGCCGGCTGGCAGATCGCGTTCCTGGCCCTAACGGTGGTCGACATCATCGCCACCATCGTCAGCCTCGGCGAGCTCAAGGCCGCCATGACCGGTCTGCGGGCCGGGCTGAGCCAACTGGTCAGGCAGGCCCGTCACCTGGTGCCGCTGGCCCGCGGCTTCATCGACGACATCGTGCGCGGCGGTGCCGCCCGCATCGCCAGGCTGTTCACTCGCCGCCGGCTCATCGACCCGGTGATCGACAGTGATGTGCTGGTCTTGGCGTGGAACGCGGCCAGGCGCGGCGCGAGGGACCCGGATGCGTTGCGGGCGCTGGCCAGGCTCACCGATCCGGCCTATCAGTGGGTGGTCACGCCGACCACGTTCAAGGAGTTCGTCCGGCGGCTGCCCACCGGCAGCGCGTCGCGCCGCCGGTTCCTCGACAGTTTGCCCAACGTGGAGATACTCGACGGCGCAAGGGCCGCCGCGCTGCGCGCCGGACCGCGATTCCAGCAGGTGCTGACCGACCTGCGGGCGATCGCCAACCATTCCGTGCCGGGTTTGGGCGACCGTGCCGGGTCGATCGCCGGACGGCTCAGGCACACCCATTTCAACGATTTCGTCAACTCCGCCTTCGCGGAGCAGCTAAGAATACCGTTTGTCACCCGCGACTGGGGCATCGTCAACTTCCTGCGCAACCACGGCCGCAGGGTTTTGGTCAATGTCCGGCATCTCAGCGAACTATGAGAGGTCAACCACGAATATGGGCGCCTACAACACTTTCGTCGTCACGCTGCCCGCTCCCGACGGATCGGGGCCGATCCAGTGCCGCCTGCAGGCACGGGTGGGCCTGTTGCAGTACACCGACATCCGCGTGGGCGAGCCGGTCCTGCCGGCGCCGATCGAAACGCTTAAGGGCGTCATCGGGCCTAGCGAAGAGGCGCTGCGGGGTGTTCGGCCTTTTTGGGCGTACGGCATTGGCACTTGCGGTGACGACGAGACCAACCCGTTGTGCGGCCGGCTTCACTTTCGCGACGGGGTGTTTGTCGGTGCGGAGTTCGTCGACTGCCCGGACAACTTGCTCGACTGGGGCTTTGAAGCATAGAGGGGATCGTGAATGGACCGCGATGAGCTGGCGCGTCTTGACGCCGTTGCCGGTAAGACCCGGGCGGAGGTGGCGGCCCAGGATCCGGCGCTGTTGAACCGCGTCCGCGAGGCCGCGGCGGCCCGCGCGGCCGGACCGCAGCCCGGCGAGGCGGGCGGCGCCGGCGGCGCTTTGCCACGGCCGCGCCCGGACGGTGCCGGCGCTGCGGGCACTGCCGGCACTGCGCCTCCGGTGCGGCCGAAGGTCCCGCTGATCACCCCGGACGACATCACCAAGGCGCTGCCGCCCGACGCGCCGCTGGCGGCCGATCCCACCGTCCGCGATGAGATGGTGCGGGCGCGGCTGAACCGGCTGGGCACCATCGCCGGGGTCGCACCCGATGCCGTGGAACGCCTGGCCGCCACGGACGCATCACCGGCATCGGTCGATGACGCCGTGCTGACCAAGCTGGTCGACACCGGCGGCCTGTCCGACGGGCAGGCGCGCGACCTCGGCTTGACGGTCAGCCTCTACCGGCTGGTGGATGAGGATCTCGCGTTGACCCACCGGCTGCGCGACAGTATCGAGGGTCTGCCCGGGCCGCGTGTGGACAGTGTGCGCGATCTGGTGCGGCTGCGCGAAGGTGACTGGCGCCGCCTGCTCGATGAGGTCGACGCGACCCTGCCGGTGGGGCTCGATCGCGACCAGCACGCCCGGCTGCTGGGCAAGCGCATCGAAGCGCTCTACCCGACCGACACGCTGCTGGCTCGGATTGAAGCGCAGACCCTGCCAGCGGCGATGCGGCGGTTCGTGGCCGACAACGACGATGTCGAATTGCTCAATCTGGACTACGCCTTGGACAGTCCGGATGTGGCCGGGTTGAACTTCGGCGACCTGAGCGTGGCCGACCGGCACGCGGTGCTGGGCACGATGAAGGGCTACCAGCGGGTGTACGCGCTGGCGCCGGACGCCGACCACGCCGCCAAGCTACTGGCGGCCGGCTACTCGTCGGCGACCGCCATCGTCGCCGACGGGTACGAGACCTTCGCGGCCAAAGCCGACCTGGCCGCCGACACCAGTGCCAGGTACTACAGCGAGGCGGTCCGGGCGGTCGGGGCCGCGACCGCGGGTGCCTGGTCCATAGTGGACAGCATCAAGGACGGGTTTTCCACAATCGGCGTGGGCAACCTCGGTCCGGACATCCTTGACTACTTCCGCCGCATCGACGGGTTCGAGGACCTGTTCGGCAGCCAGGACTACTGCGACTGCGAGCACTGCTCCTCCATCCTGGGACCGGGCGCCTACTTCGTGGACCTGATGCACTTCGTGGAGACCAAGCTTGTCGACCGGGTCTTCACCGGTGCGCTGCGCGGTCACGTCCTGGATCTGCGTACCCGCCGCCCGGACCTGTGGCAGCTCAAGGTCACGTGCGAGAACGTCAGCACGGAGATACCGCAGCTGGTGATCGTCAACGAGATCCTGGAAAACTACATCGCCCGCCGGCACGGGTACACCGGCTCGCTGGACAACCGCACCGCGGTGCACGAGGCGGTCTACCGCGACCGGATCGCCACCGCGGTCGACTCCTTCCGCCAGCCGTTCCTGCTGCCCCTGCACCGGTTACGCACCTACCTGCGGCACTTTTTCGACCCGACCCGCGGCGGCCGCTCGCACGGCGACATCACGCGTCTGCTCGGGGCCGCACCGGACACGGTCGCCGCGGCCGAGCTTGGACTGTCCACAAGGGAGCATGAGCTCATCACCGGACCCAACGCCGACCTTGCCTTCCTGCGCCGGGTCTACGGCATCGCTTTCGCCCCGGCCGGTGACGAGTCGGTGCCGCAGCTTGACGCGCAGCAACTGTTGCGCCCGGTCGGGGTGACGCGTGAGCAGCTGGGCGCGCTCGTGGCCACACAGTTCGTGTCGAGCCGGGGCAGCGAGCCGATCCGCATCGTCGGGCAGCGTTCCGGCCCGGGCAGCGTGCAAAACGACGTGGAACACCTGCGGGGCCTACGTCTATCCTCATTGGACAGACTACACCGGTTCACCCGGCTGTGGCGCGCGGTCGGCTGGACGATCGGCGAGCTGGACCTGACCCTGAGCCACCTGCGGCGCTCAGGCCTGGCCGGCACCGACACCGCCACCACCCAACTGGGACGGGTCCGGGCGCTGTGCCGCCGGTTCAACGCCTCGGTCGAAGCGGTGGTGGTGCTCTACGACATCCTGCCTACGACACCGGTGGCGCCCGGCGAAGAGTCGCTGTTCGACCGCGCGTTCAACCTGCCCGACTTCGTGCGCATCGACGAACGGCTGCCCAAAGACGCCGTGCGCTACCTGCACCCGTCGCTGGCCGACGACCCGGCCGCGCCCGTGCCTCACATCCACCGCCGGCTGCTGGCCGGTCTGCGGGTCAGCTCGGCCGACCTGGCCGTGTTGGTGCGTGGCCTGGCCGCCCCGCTGGGCATCGACCCGGCCGCCGCGACCGAGGCCGGCCGTAGTTTCCCGCTCACCGTGGCCAACCTGTCCCTGCTGTACCGCCACGCCCGGCTGGCCGAATCGTTGCGGCTTTCGGCCGCCGCGTTGCTGCGGCTGATCGACCTCGCGCCGGGCGTGACCGGTACCCACGTGGCCAACCTCACCGAAGTCGAGGCGTTGCTGGAGTTCACCGGGTGGCTCAAGGAGTCGGGCCGCACCGCCGACGAGATTGCCTACGTCACCGGCGCCGCGGTCGACAATCCCGCCCTGTTCCCGGATCCGGCCGCGGCCGCGGCCCGCATCGTCGAGCGGGTACGCGCCGACGCGGTCCCCGCGTTCACCGACGCCACCGCCGTTTTGCGCACCTACCTGGCCCCCGAACTCGACGTCGACCCGGACAAGGCCCTGGAATTGGTGGCCCTGGCCGGCGTGGACCCGGCCGACGCCGACTTGTGCCTGGCCCTGCGCGGCGACGGGCCGATCGCCGAGGTGGAGCAGGCCATCGCCGCCGTGGCCCGCCCGGCGGTGCTGCTGCGCGGACTGGACGCCGACGCGGTGGCGTTCGTCGCCGCCGACCCGGCCCGCTTCGCCATCGCCGACTTGACCGCGCTCACCGTCGAGGCGCTGATGCGGGTGCACACCTACCGCACGCACGCCGGGACCGAACGCGGCGCCGATGTGCGGACGGTGCTGGCCGCCTTCGATCCCGCCAGCCGGTTCGCGGCCGCCGACCAGGCGGCCCTGGGCCGGATTTTCGCGGCCGAGCCCACCCTGGTCGCCTCCATGCACGCCCAGGTCACCCTGCCCGGCCAAGCGTTGCCCGCGTTGGACACGCTGGCCGAATGCCTGGCGGTCGCCGCCGGGCTGGGCATCGGCGGTGAGGAGCTGTCGCTGCTGGCCGCCACCGACTACGACCGGCTCAGCGATGCCGCCGACGCGATCCTGGCCGCGTTCCGGGCCAAGTACCCAGACGAGACAGTGTGGCGGGAAAAGATCCGCCCGTTCGATGAGTCGCTGTTGGAGCGGCGCCGCGACGCTCTGGTGGACCACCTGGTGCACTCGATCCACCCGGAGTTCACCACTCCGGAGGACATCTACCGGTACTTCCTGATCGATGTAGAGGTCGAAGGATGCTTCATCACCTCACGCATCGTGGCCGCCAACTCCAGCCTTCAGCTCTATGTCCACCGGGTCTTGATGAATCTGGAACAAGACGCCGCCGGCAACGTGCATGTCCGCCCCGACTATGTGCCGCGTGACGAATGGGCCTGGCGGGAGAGGTACCGCGTATGGGAAGCCAACCGCAAGGTCTTCCTCTGGCCGGAGAACTACCTCATGCCCGACCTGCGCGACGACAAAACCCCACTGTTCGAACAGTTGGAATCGACACTGCTGCAAAAAGACATTGATGAACAAGGCGTACTCGACGCGTACGGCGCCTACTTGGAAGGCTTCCGCGAGGTCGCCGGTCTCAAGATAGCCGGCGCGTACCACGACATCGACAAGCCCAATCAAAGCGACGTGCTGCACCTGTTCGGTGTGACACCCGGCGATCCGCTGACCTACTACCACCGCACGGTCGAAAACGCCTACCACGCCGAGGTACTGGAAAACCGCGGCACGGTGTGGAGCGCTTGGCAGAAGATGGACGTGAAGATCCCGGTCCGCAAGGTGGCACCGGTTGTCCACGATGGACGGTTGAGTGTGTTCTGGGTCGAGGTGACGACCACGCCGCAGAATCTGGTCAGCGACGGCGGTTCGCGGTTTGTCGGGTACTCGCACCGGCTGGCGTTGAAATTCACCACCTTGCGCCTGGACGGCCGGTGGACCGCGCCGCAAGACATACGCCTCTACGGGGTGTCCCCGTTCGTGGAAAGCGACGGGGTTCTCGACGACCCGCTGGCCGAACCCAACGAGTGGAACGACTTTTGGGACGCCGTTTTCGGCGGCGGCTTCGGCGTGTTCGCCAACCCCGATGTGAGCAACCTGGACGAGGCGACCCGGGCGCTGATCACCCCGAGGTATGACACCCAGCCGCACTCGAAGGCCCGCGACGGGTACACCCTGCGCGGCCGGGAGTGGGAGCAGGTCTTCCCGGAGCCGCGTATCGGCGGGGTGTTCCTGGCCGGCGTGGGCTTCCACCTGCGCGCCGACCTTGACCTGTTCGCCAAGCAGGCCGAAGAGGTCGGCTCGATCGTGGTGCAGCGCCTGGCGATGACGTTCAACTCCAGCCCGCCCTCACCTGTACTGTGCCAAAACGGCTCCACGCTGCACTATGGAACGCCGTCGTTCGCGTACTTCGACGACCACGCCTACGCGGCGCTGGTGGCCGACCGGGCCCAGATAGATCGGGTCTTCCGCGACTGGACGCCGACGGCCAAGCAGACCCTGGCGCTCAAAGACCTCTACGAGGGGCAGGTGGCCAACATCGGCTCCGGCACGGTGGCGCCGATCAACGGGGCGCTCACCGACGGCATCATCGACATCGACGGGGATCTTTACCTGTTGCAGAGTTCGGTGCGCGCCGGAGCCCGGTGGCTGTTGCGGCGCTTAGGGACCACGCTGGCCGAGCAGGTACACCGGACGCTGTTCACCGACGGCGTCGACGGCATGCTCTCGCTTGCCACCCAGCGCTCGCTGCGGGAGGCCAACCGGCGCGTCTCCCCCGCCGCCGGCGACCGCGTCGACGACAAGGTGGTCGCCGGGCGGCTGGATTTCACCGGCCCCTACGGCACCTACTACCGCGAGATCTTCTTCCACATCCCGTTCCTCATCGCCCACCACCTCAACAGCCAAGGCAAATACGAGCAGGCGCAGCGCTGGTACCAATACATCTTCGACCCGACGGCGGCCGAGGTGATCCCCGACGACCCGACGCTGTCGGCCGAGGCCAACCTGGCCCGCAAGAAGGACCGCAACTGGCGGTACCTGGAGTTCCGTGGCCTGGATGTGCCGACCCTGCGGGCGATCCTGACCGACGAGCAGGCCATCGAGGCGTACAAGCGAGACCCGTTCAACCCGCACGCCATCGCCCGGTTGCGGCTCACCGCGTACCAAAAGGCGATTGTCATGCGGTACATCGACAATCTGCTCGACTGGGGCGACGACCTTTTCACCCAGTTCCAGATGGAGACGGTCAACGAGGCGACGATGCTGTACGCCACCGCGGCCGACATCCTCGGTGAGCGCCCGGCCAAGCTGGGCGGCTGCGGTGAACGCAGCCGCACCTGGACCTACGAGGAGCTCAAGCCGGCGCTATCGGCCGGAAGCGAGTTCCTGATCGAGGTCGAGCACCTGACCTGGTTGAAGCAGCGCACCTACACCGGCAAACGCAAGATCCTGCCCAAGTATGCGTTGGACGGGATCGCGGCCACCTCGGCCACCAGCCGCGCGGTCAGCATGCCGAGCCTGCGCGAGTTGGGCGTAACCGACGACCCCCGTCCAATGTGGACACCGCCGTCGGGTGAGGTCCGGGCCGTCGGCCGCGCCCGGGTCGGTACGGCCATTGCCGCCTCGGCCGCGACCCGGGCCACGACCCGCGCCACGACTCTCGCCCCGACAACACGGGTCACCACGGCGCCTGTGGTGTCGGCGGCCAAAGACGCCCCGACCGGCGGCCGGGTGGTCCACACCGACTGGAACACCGCCAAAGGCGACCGGCGGGTCTCACGCCTGGACCCCGGCCTCAAGCAGGACGCCACCGTTTACGTCGACAAGACCACGTTGAGCGGGCACCTCGGTTGGAGCGTCATCCGCCAGGTCGTGCCCGCTTTCTGCGTACCACATAATAAAGATCTTCTGGCGTACTGGGACCGCGTGGCCGATCGCTTGGCGAAGATCCGCGGCTGCCGCGACATCACCGGAGCACGGCGTTCACTGTCGCTGTTCGCACCGGAGATCGACCCGATGCTTCTGGTGCGGGCACGCGCCGCCGGCCTGTCGGTGCAAGACGTGATCGATGTGCTCACCGCCGAGGTGCCGCCCTACCGGTTCACCTACCTCATCGAGAAGGCCAAACAGTTCACCGCGGCGGTCCAGGGCTTCGGCGCCTCGCTGCAAGCGGCGCTGGAACGCAAGGACGCCGAGGAACTGGCCCAGCTTCGCAACAGCCATCAACGCAACCTGCTCACGCTGTCCACCATGGTCCGCGAGTGGGACCGCGACGCCGCCGCCGCATCGCTGGAAGCCCTGCAGCGGCGAAAGACCACCGTGGAACACCGGCGGGACTACTACCAAGGACTGCTGCGCACCGGGCTGGTCGCCGAGGAGTGGGCGCAGCGGGTGTTCCGGCACGTGGCCACCGGAGCCAAGGCGGTCGAAGCCACGTTTGGGTTCCTGGCCGGCGCGCTCAACCTGCTGCCGCAGATCGGCTCGCCGTTCGCGATGAAGTACGGCGGTGTGGAGGTCGGCAACAGCGCGCATCGTTTCGCCGTTGGCACCCGCGCCCTGGCGGATCTGGCCGACACCCTCGCCGCGTCGGTCAGCCTCGAGGCCGGCTTCGTGCGCCGCGACGAAGGCTGGCGCCAGCAGGCCACCGCGGCCGTCGACGAGCTCAACGAACTGGACAGGCAGATCGTCGCGGCGCAGTTGCGCTACGACATCGCCGAACAGTCGGTGACTATCCACAATGAAACGCTGGCTCAGGTCGACGAGGTGATCGCGTTCTATGCCGACCGGTTCACCGAACTTGGCCTGTACACCTATCTTTCGACCACGCTGCAAAGCCTGCACCGCACCGCGTTCAACGCGGCCTTCTCGTTGGCGCGCATGGCCGAACGGGCCTTGCGCTACGAGCGCGACGACATCGACTCGGCTGTGCTGGGCTCAGGTCACTGGGATGCCGGCCGGGCCGGGCTGCTGGCCGCAAGCAAGCTTATGACCGACCTGCTGGGCATGGAGCAGCGCTACATCGCCACCAACCGGCGCACCCTCGAGGTGGACCAGTCATTCTCGCTGAGCCAGATCGACCCGGCCGCGTTGGCGACCCTCAAAGAGACCGCGGAATGCACCTTCACCCTGCCCGAGGTGATGTTCGATCTGGTGTACCCCGGCCATTACGGGCGGCGAATCAAGGCGGTCCGCTTGACCATCCCGTGCGTCACCGGACCCTACGCCAACGTTGCCGCCACACTCACCCTTGTCGGGCATTCGCTGCGCCGCGAGCCTGGACTTTCCGACACCGGTCTGGCCGACCAGCCGCTGGGCCAGACCACCACCGTGGCGACCAGCAGTGCCCAAAACGACGCGGGCGTCTTCGAACTGAACTTCCGCGACGAGCGCTATCTGCCTTTCGAAGGCGCGGGTGCGGTCAGCCGGTGGCAACTCACCCTGCCCAGAAGCTTCCCGCAATTCGACTACCAGACCATCAACGACGTCATCGTGCGGCTAAGCTACACCGCCCGCTCCGACGACGCCTTCCGCGTCAGCGTCGAGGAAATCAACACCGGCGTCGCCGGCACGATCGCCCAGGTGCTCGCCAGTGAAGGGTTGTCCCGACTGATCAGCCTGCGGCATGACTTCTCCACCGCGTTCAACCGGCTATTGCACTTCGCGGCCGACACTGCTGTCACGTTCGACATCGGCGCCGGCCACCTGCCCTTCTTCCTCAACGGCCGGTCGCTGACAGTCTCGCGTGCACTGCTCGTCCTGCGAACGGCACCTGGGCAAAGCATCACCGACACCCGGCTCACCCTGACCTCGCCCGGCTCGGGTGGTTCGGCCGAGGCCAGCGGCTTCACCGCGCAAGACGAGTTGGGTGGCCTGCCGGCGGCCGACGTGACCACTGCGTTCACCGCCGGGGTGATCGGCAGGTTCGAACTGACCGTAGCGCAAGCCGGAGATCTGGCACCGGACTCCCCCACCCCGGGCGACCCATCGGCCATCGACGAAACCAAACTCGCCGATATCATGGTTTACCTGGAGTACGCCGTTGGTTAACCAACCCTGATACCGGCACCTCGTCTTGGCTGGCGCGGTCTTGGCTGGCGCGGTCTTGGCTGGCGCGGTCTTGGCTGGCGCGGTCTTGGCTGGCGCGGTCTTGGCTGGCGCGCATCGCCAGTGCGGTCTCCCCCACACACCGCACTTTGGCGTGCCACGAGCCGGCTTGATCGGGCGGATCGCCACGCACCCGGCTGGCCGGCCGGCATCAACTCAAGCCGTGGATGTGCGGTGATTTTGTTGATTTTCCCTGCGGAGGGGCAGTGGCAACGCGTTGCTACCATGCAGCTCGCACGCATTGGCGTGTTTCGATCATTGCGGGAGGGGACACATGGCACTGGACTCCACGATGGCGCTCATTGCTGTTGCGCCCGGCTCTTTCACTTTCTCCATCGAGCTTGCCCGGCAACTCATGCAAATCATTGATCGTGCGCCGCGAGAATGGGCGATTCGCCTGAGCCCGGAGGCGTTTGAAATGCTCGATGGCCGGCGTGGTCCGCTTCCCGGCGCCACCAGCCTGGCGTCGGTTCTGGACGGACGATGGCTCGTGTCGGCCGACCATGAGACACACAAGCTGGTGTCGTGCCTGGACCGGCTGGCCAAGTGCGGTGGCAACTTCTATGGCGAGCTGGAGGCCGCGGGCGTGATCCTGGTGCGGGCCACAGTCGAACCGACTCTCAACGGGGGCTCATTCTGCCAAGTGCGCCTGCGCCAATCGGGTGAGCTCGTCGTGGTGGGCAAGACGAGCGAGGACATGCTCGCCGGCGATCCGGACGCCGGACTGCGGCTGACGCGGGAGGTGACGTGGCTACGAGGCCTTTCCCGATCCGCCGGCGCACTGTTCGCGCCTTTGCTGGCCACGCAGGCAAACGGACTGGGCTACACCGCCAGGTTTCTTCACTCATACACCCTCTCGGAACGGCTGTTTCACGGAACGCTGGACGCCGACGCGGCGGTCGCCATGCTCGGCGAGACCCTTTCCTCGCTGCGCCGCGATCTTTACGGAATGCCTTGCAAGGCCGCCGCCGAGGACACGTACTCGGACAAGCTGACCCGCAGGCTTCACCGGCTGACCAGCGCGAGCGGCGACGCGACGATGCTAAAGGAGCTCATGGCCTGCGAGCGGCTGGTCATCAACGGAACCGAATGCCTAGGTCTGCCCGGTCTGATCGCCAGCGGCCTTGAGCGCCGCCTCGACCGGCTCAATGGCCTATTGCCGCGAGAGCAGGCTCACGGCGACTTGATTCTTGATGACATTGTGTGTCCTCGCCAGGACCGTTGCTACCTTGTCGATCCCAGCGGGACCGGATCATCGCGAGTCTACGACGTCGGCAAGCTGGGTCTTTCGCTTTGCAGCTATTACGAATTCTTCAAATATGATCGGTTTACCATCGACCGTGACCTATCAACGTCGATCCCTTCGATAAACATCACCATCGGCATGGATGAAGTTCGGCGGACTTACGACCAGATCGCGATGGCCCTTCCTACCCTGTTGCGTGACACGGGGGTCTTTGATGCCCGCAATTGCCTGTCGGGGGAGGACTTTCTGCTGCTTAACGGCGCACAAAACCTTGCCCTGCCCATGTTCCACTCGCTGCGCCATCACAAGCACGAGCGGGCACTGGCGTTCATGACCATGGGGATTCTTCGTCTCAACCAATACCTGAACATGATGAACCGAGCCGTCCCCACCACATTGGACACCGTCATTGACAACCTGGGAGCCGAGCTGGCACTCGTCGGTTGAGACGTCTGGATGCAGGCTTGGACATGCGTCGTTACACTGTTGTTCGACCTATGGTCGACCGTGAGGGGACTAAGGTGGCCGGATCCGAGTCGAAGCTCGACGTCATTGGCTTTGGCGCGCTTAACGTGGATTACATCGCGAGCGCTACGAGCCTTTCTCGACACATGGCAGATCACGTGAGTGAATCGGCCGCGCGCTTCGAGGGAAACGTCGAGGGCCCGGCCACCGAAGCTGTCGTTCTCGGCGTGATTGACCAGCTTGGCGCCGCGTCGTTGGAGGCGGCGCTGGGCGGGTCGGCGTGGAACACGATCTTCGCCTTGGCGCAGATGAGAATGGGAGTCAAGCTCGGCTATGTAGGCGTGCTGGGTCAGCTGGGAATGTTGGGGCTGTCATTCACCCATCAGATGGACCTGTTTCAGATCGACCGCACCTGGGTGGCGCGCCGCCCCTCCAGGCCATGTGGTATGTGCCTATCCTACATCGATGACGGTGAACGCAACCTTCTCACCTGCCCCGGAGCGAATCTCGACATGTGCGAGTACCTTCGCGACAACGGTGAGGACATCGCCCGATACCTGGCCAGCGCACACATCGTCCACACCACGTCCTTTCTGGACCCGGACACGCCGGTGGAGCAACTGGCGGTCTTGCGCAAGGCCAAAGAGCTCAACCGAGGGCTACGCATCAGCTTCGATCCTGGCCATGACTGGGCGGTCAACCCCACCGAGGCGGTGCTTGGCATTCTGCGCCTGGCCGATTACATCTTCGTTAACTTCCGCGAGTTCAAGGCGCTCGGGCGGTACGTACACGGCCAACCCGATCTCGACGTGGCTCGCAATTTGCTCAGCCGCTGCGGTCCAAACGCGACGGTGTTTGTCACCAAGCGATACGACTTTATCGAGATGTTCCGGTCCGGATCCGACTCGGTCATGGCCGACCGGTTCCGGCTGTCGCTGCCCGCCAATGTCGAGCAGACGCTCGAGGATGCCACCGGCGCCGGCGACGTGTTCTCGGCCGCGGTCATCGCCGCGCTGGCCTCACGTGAACTGCATCTTGAGCTCGGTTCCCTGGTCGGTCTGAGCCTGGCGCGGCACAAGCTGACCCAGTCGGCCCTGCCCAGCTTGAGCGATGGGTTCCTGCAGATCAGCGAAAACCTTGTGCGCCGTGCCTCCAACCCCACGGGCGTATTCATTTCACACGACGGAAACCCGCAGTGGTTGGAGCTGCGCGACTTCGTGCAAGGCGATTGCCGGCTACCGGTCTACGATCTCGACATGTCCGACCCTGAGATCGACGTCGCCCAAGCTGTACGCGACGTCCTTGGGCGGTGCGGGTTCGCCATCTGCCTTCTCTCGGTGGACTCTGAGACGATAACGGGTGCCGGCCGGGCCGACCAAGACATCGTCCACCAGGCCGGCCTGTTTCACGGAAGGTATGGCTTCGGCCGGGTCGCCTTGCTGGTGGAGGACGGATGCGAGGTGTTTTCCAACGCGGCGGGCCTCGTGCGGCTGCCCTTCCCGCGAGGACGTGTCGATGCCACGTTCCTGGAGGTCGAGCGTATACTCATCCGCGAGGGCTTGCTTGGCAGGGGAGGCGCCTAATGACGCGACCCACGGCGGACGCATTCGGCAAAAATCGTGATGAGGACTTCCGTTTCGATGTCATTGGTGTCGGCGCTCTCAACCTCGATTACATAGCCTCCGCGTCCAGCTCTCAGGTGACCAAGCGGGGCGGCGGCCGTTCCCTGACAGCGCAGCTGAGCCAAGTGCTTGGTGTTGGGGAGGGTCCGCTTGAGTGGGGAGCCGAGAAGCGGGTTGACGCCGACACGATCTATGCCGCGCTTGAGGCGGTCGACGCCAGCTCCCTTAAAGTCAATCTCGGTGGCTCAGCGTTTAACGCGATCTGCGCCATAGCCCACACCGGACTCGGTCTTCGGCTGGGCTACGTCGGGGTGTCCGGCCGGATGCCAATGCCTGGCCTGTCGAGCATCAGGCAGCTTGAGCTGCTCAGCGTGGATCATCAAGGTGTGCAGAAGCGAGACGATTTGTTGAGCGGGATCTGCTTCTCCTTTGTTGAGGACGGGGAACGGACTCTGTTGACCCACGGCGGTGCCAACGAGTCGATGGCCGCTTACCTACGCAGCGACTTTGAACAGCTGGTGTCCTATCTGACAAATGCTCGCGTCATCCACGTGACCTCCTTTTTGGACCCCCACACCCCGGCGGAGCTTCTCGCCGCGCTCAGAGAGGTAAAGGAGCGCAGTCCAGCCACGCTGATCTCGTTTGATCCAGGCCATGTCTGGTGTACCACTCAGATGTCCGAGATGGATGGCCTGGTTCAACTGGCCGACTTTCTGTTCGTCAACAACCGGGAGTTTCGAGCGCTTGGTGGGCATCAGGAGGGTGAGGACGAGATGGCGGTCGCCGACCGCCTGCTCAAGCGAGCCGGTGTGGAAAGCTTCCTGATTGTCAAGAAACCCGGTGGGATCACGACCTTCTGCGTCGATGAGGCCGGGCTGCAACGGCAGGTGTATCCGCAAGTGGCGCTCCCTGACCACGCGATCGAGGACGCGACCGGCGCCGGTGATGTCTTCGCCGCCGGGTTGCTGTCGGTGGTGACCTCTGATCGGTTGCAGGTGGAGCTTGGCGCCCTTCTGGGCATGGAGCTGGCCCGCCACAAGCTGCGCTTCGTCGGTCATGGTGGCCACGCCCAGTTTCCCACCGTCGTTCGGGGGTTCATCAGATCACTTGACGCCGGACGCCGCGCACCGGCCGAGCCGCTGGGAGTGTTCATCGCCCACGGCGGCGACTCTGATTGGCTCGCTGTCAAGGAACTGGTCGAAGGCGAGCTGGGGCTGCCCGCACACTATTTCGAGCGTCAGACGTGGGGAAGCATCGCCGTGACCGACGCTATCAATACCAACCTTGACAACTGTTCCTTCGCCATTTGCGTGCTGACGGCGGAGGACCTCACCGCGGAAGGCAGAAGATTGGCTAGGCAAAATGTCGTCCACGAGATCGGTCTGTTTCAAGGCCGATACGGCTTCGATCGGGTGTTGGTGCTGGCCGAGGACGGCTGCGATTACATGCCGCAGCTGGCAGCGCCTTACTCACTCATATTTCCTCACAACGGGATCAGGTCAACTTTCTGGCGCGTACGACGCATGATCAAGGAGCGCGGCCTGGGATCTGCGGCGCGAAAATGATCCACAAGTTCGTACTGCGCACCGACGCTCTGATGGCAGAGACAAAGGCAACGCGTCGGCGGCTTGGTCTGGCAGATCTGGAATGTCGGCGTGCCTACTACATCGAGTTTGTCGAAACACCCAATCCAGCCCAACTCGAGGCGCTGTGCCGCAACCTGGCCCAGGGACAACTCGAACTGGTCGACGTCGACCAGTTCCTGCGACCCGGTGAGGTTCAGATCATCCACAAGCTCTCCGTCGTGGACAACGAGTCTGACTCCATCGTCACCTTCTGCGAGCTCCTCAGCATCAAGGCATCGGCGGGTAAGGTTGCCACAATCTACAGCTCGGCATCGGAGCGCCTGGGCGAGCTGGTCGCGGAAAGAATCTTCAACGGCAACACCGATGATCTGCATACCGTCGAGCCATCGCTTGCCAGCCTGGCACCGGTCGGCGTGGGCGAGCCGATCCAAACCTTCGACCTGTCTAAATGCATGGATGAACAGCTTGCGGCCATCGGCACCGGCGGCGGCCGCAACCTCAGCGTCGAGAACATGCGCAGGATACGCAACATACAAAACGCGATGGACGCCCCCGCCATCAGCGACGTACTGCTGGAAGCCCTGGACGCGCGCTGGAGTGATCACTGTGCCCACACCACCTGGCGCTCCCGCGGTAACCTGCTCAACCGATTGAGAATGGCCTCAGCAGACACCAGCAACCCCAACATAGTCAGCATGTTCGGCGACAACGCCGGCGTGTGGGACTTCTATGACGGTTGGGCGCTGGCAATCAAGGCCGAAACCCACAACGGCCCATCGGCGATCTCGGCCTACTTCGGCCAGCTGACAAAGCTCGGTGGCGTGCTGCGAGACATCCTCGGCACCGGTCTGGGCGCCGATCCGGTGGGCTGCTTCGAATACACCGCCACCGGCCTGCCCGAGGAGCCGCCCGCGGTCCCGGGACTTCCGGATGCGCGACACATCGCGATCGACACCATCCGAGCCATCAAAGAATACGGAAACACCTTCGGCGTACCCATGATGAGCTCGCGAATGACCTTCCACCCGAGCTATCGAGCCAAGCCTTTCGCCCTGGGTGGCAGCATTGGCGTAATCCCCAAGCAGCTAGCCACCAAGGGGATTCCCCAACCTGGCGATCTGGTCATGCTCATCGGTGGCTTGACCGGAAACGACGGAATCCATGGTGCGTCGTCAAGTTCGGTCGGTGCGGAAATGTCGGCCACGGCGGTCCAAATTGGTGCACCCCTGGAACAGGTGGTGTTCCGAGGTGCCATTCTCGATCTGCGCGACGCCGGATGCCTTCGTGCCTTGACCGATGTCGGGGGCGCAGGCCTCAACAGCGCTGTTGGCGAGATCGGCGAGGCTTGTGGGGTCGACATCGACACGGCCTTGGTGCCGCTGAAAACCTCCGCGCTGTCGTGTTGGCGGATTCTGCTCTCCGAATCCCAGGAGCGAATGATCCTGTGCGTCAAGCCGGACAATCGCGACACTGCCGAAAGGATCCTGGCCCGCCATCAAGTGCGCGCCACCGTCATTGGCAAGTTCACCGATTCCGGTGCCTATGTTGTGCGGCACGGATCCGAGGTGGCATTCGATGTCCCCTATCACCTCATCGACATCGAAACCGATCCGGTCGAGGTGGCTCCGTTGCCGGTGCCGACCGACGCCGCTCAGGCGTGGCCACAATTTGACCCAGACGCCGTGGCAAACCTGTTCGCCGCTGTGCTGCAGGATGGGGAGGTCGCCTCTCAGGCATACGCCAACGAGCAGTACGACTCGACGGTGCGGGGAAACACCATATATGGACCGCAGTTCGGCCCTGCCATTCGCGTCAACACCGGGTATTGGGCGGCGCGGCCGGTGGAAGGTTCGGCCGGTGTCGTCATCGTTAGCACCGCGTTCGATCCCTGGCTCTATGAAAGCCATCCGGTACGGGCGCTTCGCCAGTTGTTCTCCAGCCTGCTCGTCGGCCAGGTGCTTGCCGGGTCCCAATTGCGCGACGTCTGCCTGTGCGACAACTTCTACACCCCTCACCGGGCGCCGCACTGGGATTCCTGGCTAGTCGCCATGGTTGACGAGATGGCGGCGTTGATCCGCCACTTCGGCACACCGGTGATCTCAGGAAAGGACTCATCCGCGGGATCGAGCACCACGCCAACGGGTTTGGTTCATGTGCCGCCAGCGGTCTTTCTTACAGCGCTTGGCAAGGTCCCCGGCATCGAACACCTGCTGACCGAACAGTGGACGCAGCCTGGCAACGTGTTGGTACGCATCGGCCTGCCGACAGCGAGGCTCACAGCAACCGTCGCCGGGCGAACATTAGGTTTGCACGGTGGAATCCCCGATGACATCGACATCAGTCAGGTGGCGGCCTTCCTGACCGAACTCGCCCAATGCCGTCACATGTTCCGATCCGGATCGATGATCAAAGCCGGTGGACTGGCCGCGCTTCTGGCCACGGGCACCATCGGCTCCGGCCTAGGGGTCGACTTGCAGGACAGATTCGGCCACAGTGAAGCACTTTTCACCGAAGATCGCTGCTGTGCTGTGGTCGAAGTGCCTCCGTCACTGGTCGATGTCCTACCCGCCGCCCTCAAGCCCACGGTGATCGGCACCTTGGATGAGCGCGGCGGCGTCAGGGTGGCCGGCACCGAGTTGCTCACCCGAGAAGCACTCGAGTTGTGGAGCACCGCGTTCGAAAAGAGGATCGCGTGAAACCGCGGGTGAACATCCTCTACTTGCCGGGCACAAACTGTCACGTCGAGACTCAACGGATCTTCAAGCGGGTGGGCGCCGACACCAGGCTGATCTTCACGACCGACATCGTGGCCGGAGTATCGCGATTGGATAGTGCCGATCTGCTTTGCCTTCCCGGTGGGTTTGCCTTCGGCGACCACCTCGGCGCGGGCAATGTCGCGGGCGTGCTCCTCAGAACAATGCTGGCCGATCAACTGGTAGCGTTTGCCGATCGACCTGTCATCGCCATCTGCAACGGCTTCCAGATCGCCGTCTGCGCCGGGCTCTTCGGCGATGTCGAGCTTCGGGCAAACCTGTCGGGCACGTTTGTCAATCGGCCGCATCAGGAACACATTGTGGCAGACGGCAACGACAGTCCGTGGCTGGCCGGCCTCGCCGGCCAGCACTTGGTCTTCCCGTGCGCGCACGGTGAAGGACGGTTCTTCTACCGGAAGTCGGAGCCACAGCCGGCTTGGCAGGTGGCGTTGCGCTACCCTGAATCCTCCAATCCCGACGGTTCACTTGACAACATCGCTGGCATTACCTCTTCCAACGGCCTCGTCTTCGGCTTGATGGATCACCCTGAGCGCGCCCTGGACGACGAGACCCGACAAGGGTTCTTCGAAAACGGCGTCAAGAGCGCACTGTGAAACGCGCAGTAATCTTCGACCTGCTCGGCACGCTGGTTGCCCCCTATGACAGGTCTGATTATCGGCGGCTCCTCGCCGCCATGGCGAAGGCGGTGATGGTCGACGCGGAAAGCTTCACGCACGCGTGGGATCGTTGCTACGAGGAACGAACGCTGGGCCGGCTCGGCGATGTGAAAGCGATGATTGGCCATATCGCCGATTTGGCCGGCGGCAAACCCGACGATGCTCAGCTGACCGGCGCGGCGAGGATTCGCCAGGAATTCACGACCACGCGGCTCGTTCCTCGCGCCGGCGTCGTAGAGATGCTGACCGACCTGAGATCGTCAGGTGTGGTACTTGGATTGCTCAGTGACTGTTCGATTGACTTGCCTGAAGCCTGGCGAGCAAGCACCCTTGCCGCAATGTTCGACGTCGCCGCGTTCTCGGCCGAACTCGGTGTGCGCAAACCGGATCCGCGGTCATACCGTTGGGTCAGCGACGGCCTGGGATGCAAGCCGATCGAGTGCCTCTATGTCGGCGACGGAGGCAATGGCGAGCTCACCGGCGCTCTCCATGTGGGGATGACGCCGATTCGCCTGGCTTTCGCCCAGCGTGAAGCCGCCTGGGTGGTCGGGGACGACGACTACGCGGCCATCTCGGCGGGATCAATTTCACAACTACGCGGGCTCCTAGGTGATCTCACTCGCCCGGAACCGTCAGGCCACGATCAGCACGCGTCAAGATCGGCTCGAGACGACAACACATAAGTGCTCATCAAACAAGCGCGAAAGTCTACTGATCAATCTGGCAGATCGGCCAGTACGCGCCAGCCGCGCCGGTCTCGTCGTACGGCCCGAAGTTGATGTTTTGGCCAGTCGCAGGACTCATCCTCACAACTCTCCGGACGTGCCAGGGTCTGGCCTGGGGCGGTGGAGTTGTCAGGCCCGACGATACGGATGTCTTCTGCCTGGAGTACTCGCAGCGCGTCTTGGTACGGGATTCGTCGGCATCGCACCGTAATAGATCGCACCCGTTCAGGGTGGTGGCTGTATGTGGTACAGGACTCTTGTTGGCGTTCTTGGTTGTTTGAGTTCGATCATTGATCACCCACTGCTGTGCAGGTGGGGCAGGTCTGGTTGTGCGTCGGGCAGCCGGCTCAGCGGTGCGGGCTCGTCGACAGGTCCGCAAGCCAGCGGGTCGTGGGTGTCTTTCATCCACGCGGTCAGTGCGTCATCGAGCATCGCCACGGTCTTGGCGTGTTCCTGCTGGGCCGCCAGGTTGCGTAGCTCCCAGGGGTCGTCGCGGAGGTCGTAAAGCTCGGCTGGCGGCCTAGGACGAAGATGTGCGTCGCCCATGCCCTGTCTAGTGCGCGACTCCTCGAGGTCTTTGGACAGCAGGATTGCCGGTCCTCCAGTGAAGTTGCGGATGTACTTGTACCGGGACGTGCGGACTGCCCTGATCGGGTCATACACGTCGTGGAAGGTCTTCTCGAAGAACAGGTTTCGGTCGTCGTCGCGGTCGTCTCGCAGTACTGGCAGTAGGCTGCGGCCCTCCAGGTGCGATGCCACAGGACTTCCGGCCAGATCGAGCAGGGTCGGGACGACGTCGAGATGGCTGACCATGCGGGTGCGGCGGCCGGGCTGGATGTCCATTGTGGACGGGGGTCGCACGAGGAGTGCGACGCCGACGCCTGGATCGTAGAGGGTTCCTTTGGCGCGCGGGAATGCTGCGCCGTGGTCGGTGGTGAACAGCACCAGCGTGTGTGCCGGGTCGCAGAAACGGTCGATGGCTGCCAGCACGATCCCCACCGCCTGATCCATCTGTCGTATCGAACCGTAGAAGCCGCTCAGGTCCGCTCGAGTGTGGACGGTGTCGGGCAGAAATGGTGGGACCTCGACGGTGTGCGGGTCTGCCGGTGGGTAATCCTCGCGTGGCCAGGGTCGGTGGACCTCCCACATGCCGACCGTGAGCAGGAATGGCGTGGGCTGGCCACCGCGGTGGGCCAGCCAGGCGTTGGCCTCGGCGGCGACCGGCAGGGCACGGGGGAGAAAACCCATGCCGTGGACCTCGTCGAAGCCAAGTACGGTCGGGTTGTGGTGCTCATGTTGCAGGCCGACTAGCACTGTGTCGTAGCCCGCGGGCCTGAGCAGCTCCGGCATGGTGCGGACACTTTTGCGGTACCGCCAGCCGCTGTGCACCAGGCCCATGAGCCCGTTGACGTGTGGCGACTGCCCGGTGAACAGCGACGAACGGGCTGGCGTGCACAGCGGGGCGGTCGAGAACGCGTTGTCGAAGACGACGCTTTGGGCGGCGAAGTCTTGCAGGTGTGGGCTGGGGATCGACGGCGACCCATAGCATGACAGGAACCGCCCGAGGTCATGGCCGTGAATGATGACGACGTTGGGCGGTCGGACCGTCACCTCGATGCACTCCTTTTCACGGTGGCCCCGAATCGACGGTAACGATAACGTACACCTTTCGCGGGTGGAAGCTCGCCTGTGCCGCGAGGGATGAGCCGCGGCGGCACGACGGCGACGGCCGCCCGGTCACCGATCCCGTCTAACTGTGCCAACAACATCCGCGTGGCATGCGCAGCCATGGCGGGCGGGTCCTGGGTGACCACCGAGATCGGCGGGTCGACCAGTAGGGCTGCTTCGAAGTCGTCGAAGGCGACCAGCGCCACCGGCGGGTACGCCCGAAACGGGCCGAGCATTCCGGCGGTGAGCAGGTAGTTGGTGCTGAAGATCGCAGTGGGTGGGTCTGGCCGGGCGAGCAGTGCTTCGACTGCCCGGCGGCCAGGCTCCGCCACGTTGGCCACCACGTGCACCAGCGAGGGGTCGGTGTCGATGCCATGGCGCGCAACGGCTTCACGGTATCCCGCGAGGCGCTCCGATGCCGGAAAGCTGGCCGGCTTGGTGACGATCCCGATGCGGCGGTGGCCATGGCGCAGCAGGTGCGCGACCGCCTCGGCCGCGCCGCCACGGTTGTCGACAAGCACGGTCGGGCCCATTACCCCGACCGGTGGGCTGCCCAGGAACACCAGTGGCCGTCCCCGGTCGAGTTCCGGCTCGAGGTAACGGTGGTCGTGGTCCTCGGAAAACAGCAGGATCCCGTCGATGCCACGCTCGAAGAAGGAGGTGACCAGCGCGCGCTCCTGTGCCACGTCCCCGCCGGAGCTGGCCGTGACAACGATGAGCCCGTGGTCGCGCACCAGTTCGCCCACGGCGACAGCGACCGAGGTGAATAGCGGCGTGTACGGGTCGGGCACGATCATGCCAATCAGCGAGACGCCGCGCTGCTGGCGGAAGTTGGCCGCGAGCATGTTGGGTCGGTACCCCAGCGTCCGCACAGCCTGCTCGATGCGGCGCGCGGTTTCCGGGCTCACCCCTGGCCGGCTGTTGAGCACTCTGGAGACCGACATCGCGCTGACGCCGGCTGCTTGCGCGACGTCGTGGATGGTGGGACGGCGATCGGCCATCGCCTTGCTCCTTCACACTTCGCGCTAAATCGAAACCCGTTGACTGGTCAATGTCACGGCGGTAGCCTGTCCGCGCAGCGTTAACGGTAACACCGGGAGTAGGCATGCACAAACTGTCATCCAGGCACAGAGCGTCGTTGGCCCTCTTCCTCGCGGCCGCGATGGCGTTTGCCGCGTGCACGACCCCGTCAGCATCGCCGCAGTCCGGTGGCGAGCTGCGCGTCGGCCTGATCGCCGACATCGTCACCCTCGATCCGGCCGGGCAGTTCTTCAGCCCAGCGAACCTGACTGTCGCCAATGCGGTCTACGATCAACTACTGGTAGCGCGGGAAGGCCAAAATGTACCGTCGCTGGCCGAGTCGCTGACGCCGTCATCGGACTTGCAGACATACACCTTGGTACTGCGACCGGAGGTGAAGTTCAGCGATGGCGAGCCCCTTGACGCGGCGGCCGTGGTGGCCAACTTCAAACGGTTCCTCGACCCCGCAACCAAATGCGCCTGCGCTCCGCTGGTCGCCGGGATCGCCGCCGTGGAGTCAGCCGGGCCGTTGACCGTCACGTTCCGGCTTAAGGCGCCCAACGTCGGCTTCTCCACCGTTCTGGCCAAGGAGCCGGGCTATATGGTGTCGCCCAAGGCATTGGCCACACCCGATCAGATCGCCAACAAGCCGGTGGGGACCGGGCCGTTTGTCCTCAAGGAATGGTTGAAGGGTGACCACGTCACCTTTACCCGCAACCCCCACTACTGGCGTTCCGGGCAGCCGCGCCTGGATACGATCACCTACCGAGTGCTACCCGATGCCGAGGCGCGGTTCCAGAGCCTGCAGTCCGGCTCGCTTGATGTGGTGCAGACCGACTCGGCCGACCACATCGTCCAGGCGCGAAAGAACCAGAACCTCGCGGTGAATCTCGCCTCGTTCAACGGGTCCACCGCAATGACCCTCAACGTCGCGAAGGCGCCGTTTGACGATGTGCGGGTGCGCAAGGCGATCGCGCACGCTATCGACCGCACAGTCCTGGTGAACGTCGTGGACAAGGGCATCAGCGAGCCGTCGGACGGACCGTTCGCCAAGACGTCCCCGTTCTACACCGACCCCGGGTACCCCGCGTTCGACCCGAGCATCGCCAGGCAACTCGTCCAAGAGATCGGCAAGCCGATCGTCTTCTCCTACAAAGTGACGCCCAGCGGGGTCGGTCCCCGACGCGCCACGGTCATCCAGCAAATGCTCAAGGACGTCGGGATCACAATGAACATCGAACCGAAGGAATTCACCGCGATCCTGGCCGCCGTGAACGCCAAAGACTTCCAGGCCGCCGAGCTGCCGACGCCCGACTTCACCGACCCCGACATCCAGCTCACCCGGCGGTTCCAGACCGGCTCGGCGCAGAACTGGGGCGGGTACAGCAGCCGGGTGGTCGACGACGCTCTGGTACGCGGCAGAACCTCGGCGGACAAGGACGGGCGGGCCAAGGCATACGCCGACCTTGCCCGGACTCTCGCTACGGACCTGCCCTACATCTGGCTGACCCGCAACTACTACGGCGTCATCAGCAAGGCCAGCGTGACCGGGTGGCAGCCACTGGACGCTGCGAACCTGGGCGTGTTCCGGCCCGAGCAACTCCACATCGGCCCCTGAATCAGCCGGCTATGAATGCGGCGCTACACCGAGCGGGCCGACTGGCGATCGTTCTGTTGATCGTCACCGCGTTCAGCTCGCTGATGGTGGATCTGCTGCCCGGGGACCCAGCACTGGCGATCCTTGGACCGGAGGCCACCCCGGAGCAGATCGCCGCGCTGCGCCACGATCTGGAGCTGGACCGCCCGCTTCCGGTTCGCTATCTCGCCTGGCTAGGCTCCGCAGCGACCGGTGATCTGGGCAGCTCGGTGCGCACCGGACAGGACGTCGGCGCGGCCATCGCGCAACGCCTGCCGGTGAGTCTGGAACTGCTGCTGCTCAGCCAGATCCTGGCGCTGGCCATCGCGGTCTTGGCCGCCATCTTGGCCGCAGCGAAACCGGATGGCGTCTTCGATCGTGTGGTGACCACGCTCAGCTCGGTCGTGCTGGGCCTACCCGCGTTCGTCCTGGGTCTTGTACTGATCCTGCTCCTGTCTGTCCAACTTGGACTGTTGCCGACAATCGGCTTCACCCCGTTGAGCGAAGGAGTCGGCCAGAACCTGCGGTCCATGGCGCTGCCTGTGCTGACGGTCGCCCTCGGCGAGACGGTGGTGTACATCAGGGTGCTACGGGCGGATCTGTTGGCCACATTGTCCGAAAGCTTCATCGACGTCGCACGGGCAAAAGGCCTCAGTGAGCGGCGGGTCATGCTCGGCCACGCGATCCGGCCTTCCTCGCTCGCGTTGGTGACCCTGGTCGGGCTCAACGCCGGCCGGCTGGTCGGCAGCGCGGTGATCATCGAGTCGATGTTCGCCCTGCCCGGGGTCGGCCGACTCTTGGTCGATGCCATCGCCGACCGCGACTACACCGTGGTCCAAGGTGCGGTGGCGCTCATCGCCGTCTCCTACGTGCTGCTCAACGTCGCTGTCGACGCCCTCTACGGTGTGATCGACCCAAGGGTCCGCCATGGCCATACCCGCTGAACTCATTCCCGACCCGATGCCTGCAGTGTCGGGAGCCGCTCGACGCGACCGGCTCGGCGTCATCTTCTGGCTGGCTGCCGGGTGGATCGGGGTCATCGTCGTGGCCGCCACGGTGGCGCCGCTGCTGCCGCTGGCCGATCCGTCCTTTCAGGACTTCAATGCGCTGTCCCTGCCACCAAGCACCGATCATCTGCTCGGCACCGACGACCTCGGTCGCGACATGCTGTCCCGGATCGTCCACGGTGGACGGATCTCCCTGACCGTCGGCTTGGGGACCCTGCTGGCCGGCACGGCCATCGGCGGAGGCATGGGGGTCTTGGCCGGGTACTTCCGCGGCACGCTCGACGCGGCGGTCGGCATCATTGTCGACGCCACCCTGGCGTTCCCGGCTCTGGTTCTGGCGCTGGCGCTGACCGCGTTTCTCGGAGCGCGACTGGACGTCATCGTGTTCGTGGTCACCGTGATCGCCATCCCCGGCTTCAGCCGTATTGCCCGCGCCGCCACCATCAGTACCGCCCAACGCGAATACATCACCGCAGCGCGGGCCATGGGCATGCGCGACCACCGGATCATCCTGCGCGAGATCGTCCCCAATGTGGCACCGACCGTCTTCGCCTACGGACTGGTCGCGGTCGCCGTCGCCATCATCGTGGAGGGCGCCCTGAGCTTCCTCGGCGTCGGCCTGCCACCGCCCACCCCGAGCTGGGGTTCGCTCATCTCGTCCGGGAGAACCAGCCTGCAATGGGCTCCATGGATCGGTCTGACCCCTTCGGCGGCGCTGTTTCTGACCGTGCTGTCGTTCAGCTTCGCCGGCGAGCGACTCCGGCAGCGGTACCTGACATGACGCCACTGTTGCAGGTCCGCAACCTGCACGCGACCTTCCTGACCGCCCGCGGCCCGGTGACCGCGGTAAACAGCGTGAGCCTCGACCTGGATAGCGGGCAGACGCTGGCGATCGTCGGGGAGTCCGGCTCCGGAAAGACTGTTCTGGCCCGCGCCATCATGGGTTTGGACTTGGGCAAGCCGGGCCGCATCGATAGCGGTGAGGTCTGGCTCGACGGCCTGGATATGCGTTCGCTTCCGCCCGCGCAACTGCGTGGCGTGTGGGGTCGGCGGGTGTCCATGGTTTTCCAGGACCCGATGACCGCGCTCAACCCGGTGCTCACCATCGGGCGTCAGCTCACTGAGCATCTGGTGTACCGCGGGACCATCAGCCGACGCCAAGCCGAAGAGGTCGCCATCGATCTGCTGCGGCGAGTGGGGGTACCCGATCCCGCTCGCAGGCGGAGGCAGTACCCGCACGAGCTGTCCGGCGGTCTTCGCCAAAGGGTCGTCATCGCCCTGGCCATCGCCGGCCAGCCCCAACTACTGCTTGCCGACGAACCCACCACCGCGCTGGATGTCACTGTCCAGGCGCAGATCCTCAACCTGCTCGCCGACGCGCAGCAGGAGCTGGGAATGGCCATGATCCTGGTCTCGCATGACCTTGGTGTCGTGCGCGGCCGGGCCGACCAGGTCGCGGTGATGTACGCCGGCCGCATCGTCGAACGGGCACCCGCCCGACGCATCTTCAGCACGCCGCGCATGCCCTACACCGAGGCTCTCCTGCGGGCGCGGCCCGACCCGGCACGGCCGATCCACAGCCGACTCGAGGTCATCCCAGGCGGCACACCCGATCTCGCCACCCGCGGTCTGGGCTGCCCGTTCGCGCCGCGCTGCTCCTATGCGCAGGACCGCTGCCGGGTCGAGGCTCCAGCGCTCACCCGCGACGAATCGGGCAGCGAATACGCTTGCTGGTTTCCTGTTCCCGAGGACAAACCGTTGCCGGAAAACCTGATACGGCAAAGAGGCGTCTCATGAGCGGCGCAGCGCCACACACCGCGGACCGTCCCAGTACCGAACGGCCGATCCTTCGTGTGCGCGATCTCGTGGTGCACTACCGCACCCGCCAAGGGATCGTGCATGCGGTCAACGGGGTGAGTTTCGACCTAGCCCGCGGCGAAACGCTTGGTGTCGTGGGCGAGTCCGGCTGTGGCAAGTCCACCACCAGCCGTGCGGTGATAGGCCTTCCACCACCCACATCAGGTACCGTCTTGTTCGATGGCGTCGACCTGACCCGGCTCGGATCGGCGCGGTTGCGCGCGCTGCGGCCGCGCATGCAGATCGTGTTTCAGGACCCGATCGCCTCGCTCAACCCGCGCCGCAGTATCCGCGACATCGTCGCTACGCCCCTACGCCTGTGGAACCGGGCCGCAGGCCCAGAGGTCGACCGTCGCGTCGACGACCTGCTGCGCTCGGTAGGCATGGATCCATCCGTGGTCGGTGACCGCAGGCCCCGTGAGTTCTCCGGCGGCCAATGCCAGCGCGTATCCATCGCCCGCGCGCTCGCGCTCGACCCGGACCTGCTGATCTGCGACGAACCTGTCTCCGCCCTCGACGTCTCGGTACAGGCCCAAATCCTCAACCTGCTCGAGGAAATCCGCACCAGCAGGCACCTCGCCATGATCTTCGTGTCGCACGACCTGGGGGTCGTCAAGAACGTCAGCGACCGGATCGCCGTGATGTACCTCGGCACCATCTGCGAGCTCGCCCCCACCGACGTACTTTTCGCGCGCCCGGCGCATCCCTACACCGCCACGCTTCTCGCCGCCATGCCAGGCAACGACGCCATCTCACACGAAAGCGCAGGCATCACATCCACGTCGAGTGCCAGTGAGCCACCGTCGCCGATCGACCCGCCTTCCGGTTGCCCGTTTCGCACGCGTTGCGTCTTCGCGCAGTACCGGTGCGCCCAAGAGCGCCCTGTGCCGCGCCAGATCGCGCCCGGACATGAGGTGGCCTGCCACTTCCCGCTCAGTACGGCGCCCGGCGACGCACCGGCGGACCGTGCTCTGGTGAACGAATAGTGCAGTCGGTCGAAGGCGTTGATCCGGTTCAGGCGGCGCAACGGAATCCGGTGTGGCCGGTGGTGGAGTCCGGGGTCGTCATGGTCCGCGCCGCTACCCGGTAGCGGTTGCAATACGACTCGTGGCACAGATACGAGCCGCCGCGGATCACCCGACCCTCACCGCTGAGCGGGCCGGCCGGGTTCACCCTCGTCTGCGGCGACTCGACAGCATGCCAGTCGCCGCTGAACCAGTCCGCACACCACTCCCACACATTGCCCGACGTGTTGAACAGTCCGAAACCGTTGGGGCGGAAGGCATCCACCGGCGCCGTGCCTAGATGCCCGTCGTCGCCCGTGTTGCGGTGCGGGAACACACCCTGCCATGTGTTGCACCGGTGCTGACCGCGCGGCGTGAACTCGTTGCCCCACGGGAACCTCGCCCGGTCCAGACCGCCACGCGCCGCCTTCTCCCACTCCGCCTCGGTGGGCAGGCGCTTGCCCGCCCACCGCGCATAGGCATCGGCGTCATTCCACGACACATGCACGACCGGATGGTTGGGCCGGCGCTGCACATCCGACCCCGGTCCTTCCGGCGCGCGCCAATACGCACCTTGCACCGGCAGCCACCACGGCGCCGCCGGCACATGGGCGTCAAGCACCTTCGCCCGCGCCTGTGCGGAGACGAAGTGATGGAAGACGAACGACCACCCGAACCGCTCCGCCTCGGTGACATAGCCGGTGCGCTTGACAAACGTGGCGAACTGCGTGTTGGTGATCGCTTTGGGGTCGATGTGGAAAGCGTCGATACTGACCTGCCGCACCGGACCCTCGCCGTCATCGGGGAAGGTGTCGGGATCCTCACTGCCCATCCAGAAGGCGCCAGCGGGAACCAACACCATCCCCCGCCGCACATCCTTGGGACTGCGTAGCGGCGCTTGGATTTTCACCGGGACGAGGGCGCCGCGCTCACCCCGCGAGGTGCAGCAATCCTTCATTGGTATCGCCTGCAAGCCGTTCGCCAGTGGTATCAACGTAGATCTGTTGAAGCATGGTATACGGTTGTCCGACCGACCAGTGTGATCTATGTGATCGGCAGGCAGAGAACCTCATCATGGCTTTCTCAGACACTACCGATGGGCGGGCCAGGTCGGCGTCTCCGTCAATCATTCCCTCCTCACCGCGTACCTTGCCCAAAGCGCATTGTTCATTCACGACGGTGGTCCTGCGAGCGCAGGCGGCCGTGGAGTCTGGCCGCTACGCGCCTATCGGCTGCGCGATTTCAGTGTGGACCGGCCGCTGTCGTGTGATGGGCGATCAGCTGGCTGAGCAGGTCGACCAGCTGCTCACGGTCGGCGGTGGACAGTGGCGCGAGAAGGTTGTCTTGCAGTGATGTCACGAGCGTGTCGAGTCGGGTGAGTTGCTGATCGCCCTGGCCGGTTATGGAGATGACGTTGCGACGGCGGTCGGTGGGGTCAACGGTGCGTCGTAGGAGCCCGCGTTCTTCCAGCTCGTTGAGCACGGCGACCATGTCGCTGCGGTAGATGCCGGTCCGGCGGCTGAGATCGGCCTGGCTGGCTGGGCCGTCGTCGTGGAGTGCGGCGAGCACGGCGTAGTGCCACTTGTGCGCGTCGGCGCCGGCTAGGCCGGCGGTGACCAGCCGGTCGGCGTGTGCGGCGGCCATCGCGAGCAGTCGGCTCGGTATGCGCCGCAGCCGGGACGGTGTGGCCGGGGTGTCTGCGGCGTGCGGCATGTCGGTTGCTGACATGACGTCGATCATAGGCTTGCGTTAGTGGCTCTAACGACTTATATTCGTTAGTGATTAAAACGTTAGAGTCACTAACATGTGGGGAGAAGTGATGCCAATCATCGACGTGCTCGACTCGAGCATGCACTACGAGGAGACTGGTGGCGGTACACCGATCGTGTTCCTGCACGGCAACCCGTCATCCTCACACGCCTGGCGCAACGTGCTGCCCGCACTCGGCGAGCCCGGCCACCTGCTGGCCCCCGATCTGATCGGGATGGGCCGGTCCGGAAAGCCCGCCATCGGGTACACCTTCGCCGACCACGCCCGATACCTGGACGCCTGGTTCGACGGGCTCGATTTGGAGCAGGCGGTGCTCGTCGGCCACGACTGGGGCGGGGCGCTGGCCTTCGACTGGGCCGCCCGTCACCCGCACCGGGTCCGCGGCGTGGCCTTCTTCGAGACAATCATGCGCCCGATGTCCTGGAGCGAACTGGGTGAAGCCCCCCGGAAGCGGACGCAGACCATGCGGTCACCGCAAGGCGAGCAGCTGATCCTTGACCAGAACTTCTTCATCGAGACCGCCTTCACCGGCGGCGTGCTGAACCCGCTCAGCGAACAACAGATGGCGCCGTACCTTTCGCCCTACCCGACCCGCGAAAGCCGCCGACCCGTGCTGCAGTGGGCCCGGTCCCTGCCACTGGACGGCGACCCGGCCGACGTGACCAAACGTGTCGAGGCCTACGGCACATGGCTGGCCGCCAGCCCAGACGTGCCCAAGCTGTTGCTGACCTTCGACTCGTCGCCCACACTGGGGATCACCGAGCAGGTGGCCACCTGGTGCGCCGCCAACATCGCCGGCCTGCAGATCGAGCACCTCGGCCCGGCTGGACACCACGCCACGGAAGACCGGCCAGACGCAATCGGCAACGCGATCGCACGCTGGACCGACCGCAACAAGCTCCGCTGACCACCGCACAGGAATACAGTCGTCGTCTGCTTTCGGGGGCTCCATGATGCGGCCGGCTCGGACTGGCAAGCCCGATGGCTACCTTTTCGGCTCGTACCGCATCGCCACTGCCCCTGAGCCGAACTCCAGCCGGCCCACGAGCTTCAAGTCGACATGCTTCGATAGCCCCGCGAACAACGTCGGCCCGTGGCCCGCGAGCCTGGGATGCACCACGAACTCGTACTCATCGATCAATCCCAGCTCCGTCAACGCCAGTGGGAGCTTCACACCTCCCACGAACAGTCCCTTGCCCGACTCCCGCTTGAGTTGCTCAACGGCCTTGCCCAAATCCCCGCGCACGAGTTCCGCGTTCCAATCGACCTGCTCCAGGGTGCTCGACACGACGTACTTCTTTGCCGCGTTGATCGTTTGGGCGAAGGGTTCCATCCAATCAGGTCTGGCTCCCGCCGGCGCCGCCGGCCGCCACGCCGATTCCATCATTTCGTAAGTCACCCGGCCAAAGAGAAGGGCATCGGCCTGGTTGAGGTTCTCGACCGCGTGACGATGCAAGTCTTCGTCCGCGGGGATGGCACGATGATCGCAGCACCCGTCCAATGTGACGTTGATGGAGTACCGAAGGAGACGCATTTCGCAAGGGTACCGCCAATTGATCTTTCTCGTGTTGAGGCGGCCGATTTGTATGAGGAATTTTGACCGGCGAAGCGTCCGTGTTTCGGCGCGGGCGGCAGTGGTGCCGATCACCGGCCACGTAGCTGATCTCGAAGCCATCGACCGGCGGACCCGTCACCTCGCGATCACGGGCGAAGCGCCGCTCGCGCGAAATTGTCCGCTTGTCCTCGCTCGCGGTTCGGCCATCTGACTTTGTCCAAAACTCGAAGTCGGCGGGCTCCATGTCATTCTTGCGTTGCTGATGGTCTTGTTAGGTCGTTGAACTGTTGCCGGATCTTGTCGGCGTGTGGCGAGTTGATCGTTTCGAGGAGGCTGAGGCTTTCTCGAAGGTGGGCATGCGCCTGGGACTGCTGTCCCAATGCTGAGGCCACCTCTGCCAGCCTCTTCGCGATTGCCGCCTGCCCCAGCGGGATTCCGGACTGTTGGTACGTCGTGTGCGCATCAAGCAGCAGCTGTTTCGCTTCGTCGAGCGCACCACGCGAGATCGCCACTTCAGCCATATGCGCCAATGTCTTGGCCTCGCCTTGGCGATCACTGACTTCCCGATAGATCGCCAGTGCCTTCCGCCAGCGGGCCGCTGCTTGCGCCTCATCACCGCGTTGCAGCATGACCGAGCCGATTCCAAAAAGAGCGTTGGCCTGTCCGTGACGATGGCCAATGACCAGAAAGATCTCCAGAGCAGATTGGTACGCCTCCGCCGCTGCCTTGGTCGCGCGCTGAATCTCTTTAACCTGGGCGAGGAACAAGAGAGCCGATGCACGCCTGCGCTCGTCTAGCTTGTGGCAGAGCCGGAGGAGAGCGCGGGCCTGCCTGGCAGCGCGGTCCAGGTCAGTCCGTGTCATGGCGCTCAGCGCGAGCCTTTGCTGAGCCAGCTGCAAAAGTACGCTGAACTCAAGGTTGCGGTCGCCAAGTTCACGGCTGAGCGCAAGCGCGTCTTCCAGCGCGGCGAATCCCTCCTGATGACGGCCTCGAAAGATCGCCGACATGCCGAGGTCCATCAGGACCTCCGCCTCCCCTTGCCGGTTGCCGATCTCCCGATTAATCGTGAGGGCAGCGTGCAGGTGCTCCACCGCCTGTTCGTGATCACCGCGAGTCACGGCAGCCTGAGCCAAGCTCCACAACGCGTACGCTTCGCCGTCCCGTGCTCGCGCTTCCCTAGACAGGTGCAGTGCATACCAGTCGACCACTTCGGCGTCGACATACCAGCCGGCTTCCCGCAGGCGACCACCGGCCTGCATGGCGAAGTCGCGAATGTCCTCGTTCGGCTTGACGAGCCATAGGGCTAACACTATGCAGGCGCGTTCCACTTGGATCCAGGCGTGATCGATATCTGCTGTGAGTCGTTCCCAGTAGTGGTCGAGCAGCCGCTTGACGTGCACAAGCATTTCGTCGATAGACCGTGCTGCCCGATGGACTGCGTAGTCGCGCAGCAGATCGTGTGCTACATACGCGTAAAAGCGGGGCTCGCTGGCGATCTCGTGGCCGCCACCGTAAAGGTCGAACCGGTCACGGTGCCTTTCGGCGAAGTTGGCGTCGACGAGCTCGTCGAGAAGCTTTACTGCTTCCTCGACAGCACAGCCCAACATGGCAGCGGCCGTCCCGGCCGTCAGATGTGGGCCGGGATGCGTGCCAAGTACACGCCATGCCCGCTGGACGTCCTCGGTGAGTTCCTGGTAGGACAAGTCGAGGCTGGCGAAAAGACGAGCGAGTCGGTCACTTGTCGGCAGCTTGGCCAACTCCGTTACGAGTTCAGGCAGACTGCGTCGACGTCGGACACTTGCTGCATGCACCATGATCTGCAGCGGCATCCACGCACAAAGCCGCACCGCGTCGGATACCAGCTCCTGACCCAGGCAATTAGACTCTCCACCGGCGACGACAGCGAAGAGCTCAATCGCATCTTGCTCGGACAGATGCTCAAGCTTCAGCGAATCAGCCGGCACGTCCAGCTCCGAACGGCTTGTGATCAGAGTTAGGCAGCCCGGTTGGCCGGTCAACAGCGGCTCGATCTGCGCCAGACTGCCCACATTGTCCCAAAAGAACAGCATCCGGCGCCCCGAGATCGCCTGCTTCCACAGCAATTCACGCTGCTGCAGATCCGTACCGACTATCAGCTGGTCGTCGATTCCACAAATGGGAAGCAGCTCAGCCAGAGCCTGTTCGGCGGTCTTGCGGTGGTGTCGCGGGTGCTCAGAATAGCTCTGAAAATCCACAAACACTCGGCCGTCCGGGAAGGCATCGCCAACTTTCTCAGCGAACGCCAGAACCACAGCGGTCTTGCCGACTCCGCCGACGCCATACACCAGCCTCATCCGGCCGCCGTCTGGCATGGATAACCAAGTTAACTCAGCATCGCGGCCCACGAATATGCTCGGATGAGCGACCGGCGGGTGCCAATAGTCTATTCTGGATGGTCGACTACCGCTCCGTCCACCACGACCACTGGACGGCTCGGACACCGACCGTCGGACATCCTCAATGCTTGCAAGGATCTTCTTGGTGTCGATCGTGCGTTGACGGTCGCTCCAAAGCGGATACAGCACGCCCTCGCCGCGTAGCGCTTCATGTTCGATCCCGGCGAGGATCTCGCGGCACAACGCTCGTGCCAACGGATGGTTCGTGACCGGCGGTGGCGGACCGTCATCATCGACTGGCGCCTCTATGCTTGCCACCCAAAGGCCCACGGCTGTCGCCAGCTGACCCAAAGGTGCTCCATCAACCAGCGGTAACGCGCTGGCCGGGCGTTCCTTGAGGAGGGCGATCGTGTGCTCGCGTTGCTCGGCATCCACATAGACCCGAGCCACCGCTTGCGATACCGCCGCATCGACCACTCCGGTCAGCACCCGAACCACTTGATCACTGAACCGTCGGCGCGCCGCCGCGCCTGCCTCCTGAAGCAGCCAGCCCACGAGGGCACCTATGAAGGTTTCCACCAAAACGACTCCTATGGCACATCGTCGATGTATCTCTCACCATACGAGGTGCAGTCCATGATCAGCCGCTTTGTCGATGTCTCGCGAAAGCCCTATGTTCCCGAGCCGGTACCTGGTCACGGCGTTCGAGCCATAGCCCTGACCTGCGCGGACATGCGAAACAGAAGCCCAGCTCAACCCCGAATCAGGGTAGGCCGGGCTTCTGTGAATCCAGGCTTTAACCGTGGCTTAACCGGAGTCTGTCATGCCTGCCAGTTCCGTGAGCCGGCGTTCGAGGAAGCGCCGTTCAGCGCCGTCGTCGGTGAGTTGTCTGGCACGTCGGTAGGCGTCACGCGCCTCATCGGTACGCCCGAGGCGTCGCAGGAGTTCGGCCCGGGTGGAATGCAGGTAGCGGAAGTCGTGGAGACCGAGTTCGTCGACGATGCGCAGGCCGGCCTCCGGGCCTTCGGTCTCGGCGATGGCGATGGCGCGGTTGAGTTCCACGACGGGCGAGCCGGTCAAGCGGGCGAGTTGGCCGTACAGTGCCGCGATCTGCGCCCAGTCGCACGGCGTCTCGGCGTGCAACGAGGCGATGGCGGCCTGCAGCACGTACGGACCGCGACCGCCCAGGGCCAGCGCCCGGTCGAGCTCGGCGCGGCCGGCGGCGATCTGCTCTGTGTTCCACCGGGACCGGTTCTGATCGCCGAGCAGCACGAGCTCGCCGTCGCTAAACCGCGTCTCGCGTCGGGAATCGTGCAGGAGCATCAGCGCCAGGAGGCCGTGAACCTCGGGGTCGTCGGGAAGTAGCTCGGCGAGTGCGCGCGCCAACCAGATCGCCTCGGCCGCCAACTCGTCGCGTCCGCCGTAGCCCTCGTTGAAGATCAGATAGACGACGGCGAGAACGGCGTCGAGACGCTCGCGGAGCAGGTGAACCGGTGGTACCCGAAACGGGATCCCGGCTGCTTTGATCTTGCGTTTGGCCCGCACCAGCCGCTGCGCCATGGTGCGCTCCGGTACCAGGAAGGCACGGGCGATCTCGTCGGTGGTCAGTCCGCCCAAGGTGCGCAAGGTGAGCGCAACCTGCGCATCGACCGCGAGCGCCGGGTGACAGCAGGTGAAGATGAGCTCCAGACGCTCGTCGGGAAAAATCGTGGCGTTCATAGGCACCTCAGCACGATCGTCGGCGACGAGCAGGCCGAACCTGGCCACGAGAGCCCGATCGCGGCGAATGCGATCCGTCGCTCGGTTCCGAGCCGTCGTCATCAGCCAGGCACGCGGGTTGCTGGGGATGCCGTCGCGTGGCCACCGGTCGGCGGCGATGGCGAACGCCTCCTGCGCGGCTTCTTCGGCGAGGTCAAAATCGCCGAAGAAGCCGACCAGGACGGCCAGAACGCGGCCCCACTCCTCGCGGAAGATCTGTTCGAGCGTCGTTACCAATACACCTCCGAAGGGCGGATCTCGACGGCGCCACCATAGCGCGCTGCCGGGACGCGGGAGGCCACCTCGATGGCCGCGTCGAGGTCGTCGGCCTCGAGGATGAACCAACCGCCGACGGCCTCTTTCATCCCGACGAACGGGCCGTCGGTTGTCAGGGTCTTGCCGCCTTCGACCCGCACGGTGGTCGCGTTCTCGGGAAGGCCCATCGGCAGCCCCGGGGTGACACCCGGCGTCTGATTGATCCCTTGATAGTCGGCGTAGACCTGCTTCTGCTCCTCCTCAGACAGCGCCGCCTGTCGCTCAAGCGCGGCGCCCTGATAGATCAGCATGATGTACTTCATCGCGTCCTCCTCGTCACTACCAGATAGTCACCCACTAAGACGAACGACCAGCCAGGAAATCGACAGCTCGACACCAGAAATCTTTGACCCCCCGCTGACTCGGCCGTCGGCTCCGGCGCGATGGGCTGCGACGGTCCTTCCGGCGGGTCGCACGGTCGCCCGGGTGAGGCGAAGCCAACTGTGCGGCCCCTTGCCCGAGCCCTCCACGCGGATGCGGACGGTCTCGCGCTGATAGCGATGGTGCTGCCGGTCGGCGTTCTGGCTCGGTGCAACGGAAACCGGCCCGGAACCGGTATCGCCCGCGGTTTGAGGTTCGGCGCCCACGCGGCGGACCTATGCCTTGCCGCCGAGTCGTATCCGGGCGCATAGGCGGACAAGCCTTATGTGCTAAACCGTATCGAGGAGCTTTCGTCGTGCCGTGGCTTAAGAGCGTCCAGAGTAGACGGTGACGTTGATCGCCGAATCGCTGCCGAAGGGCCCGTGCGTCCAATTGCCGTAGCGGGCAATCGGCCGCAGTCCAGCGAACTCGGCCATCAGGTTTAGCTCATGTGGCCATACATATCGGCTGCGTACGGGTTGGAGGGTCACACCTGTCGTGGGCGAAAGCACCGTCACCTCGAAATTGATCGTCTGGGCGACCGGGTCCAGGCGGGCCGTCTCCATGGTCGTGCCGTCGCCGTACCGGCCCAGGTGCCGCACACGGCGTCGGTTCTTGTCGAACGTGGTCAGGTCCGGTACCGGCATTTCGAGCACGAGCCGCCCGTTCGGGGCCAGCACCGACGCGGCTGCTGCGAGGCATCGCCGCTGCGCCGCGGCATCGGGCAGGGCGGTGAGGGTACTAAAGACGCAGTAGACAAGGTCGTAGCCAACCCCGCCGGATATGGAGGCGAGCGTCGCCGCGTCGGTCATGTCCCCGAGCGCCACAATTAGGCGATGTGCCTCAGGCTTGTCCCGCAGGATCTGCAGCATGGCTGGAGCCAGATCGACGCCGAACACCTTGACGCCCTGATCGGCCAGCGGAAACGCGACCCGGCCGGTGCCGATGCCGAGCTCGAGCGCGATCGGCTCGTCCGTCCCGCTTTCCCGAGCACACCGAGCCAGGAAAGTAGCAGTTTCAAGCGCGCGCGCATCGACCGGGAAGTATGCGTCATAGAACGCGGCACCGGTCAGGCCGTACGTCTCTTCATTGATGGTCACGATGCCGACCTTCGCACGGCGAACCGTAGCCACACAAATGGGCGGGTACGGCCGCCTGCGCCGCGCGATTCGAGATATAGACACCAACATTGCGCGCCCACGCTCGGGCAAGGCCGCGGATTCGCGGTGAAACCCAGACGAGCGTTGTGTCGTTGTCCGGGCCGAGGATGCCGGTAACGGCCAACGACGATGAGTTTGGCCGTGGGTTCCAGTCTTACTCTCAAACCCGATCAACCGTTCACTAGGAGAGCATCATGCCCACTACTTACACCTTCGACGTCTTTTCCAGCCTCGACGGCTACGGCTCCGTCAGCGAAAGCGCCAACTGGGGCGGCTACTGGGGTAAGCAGGGACCCGAACTGCTCGACCACCGCCTTGCCTTGTACGGCCGGCAGCAGCGGATGGTCTTCGGGGCCAACACATATCGCGCGTTCGCGCAGATGCTGGCCGCGAGCACCGAGGAGTCCGACGTGCGTGACCCCTGGGTCACCCGGATGCGGAACCTACCGGCAACGGTGGTGTCGACGACACTGCAAGGACCCCTCGACTGGCCGGACGCGACCGTCGTGAGCGGTGACGCCGTCGATGTCGTCGCCCGGCTCAAGGAGGAATCCGAGATGCCGTTGCGCTCGCACGGCAGCCTGTCGTTGAACCGGGCGCTGATGGCCGCAGGCCTGGTCGACTTCGTGCAGGTGACGATCTTCCCTGTGATCACCGGTCAGACCGGGCAGGAACCGATCTTCCAGGGGGCGGCCGACTTCGACCTGCAGCTGATCGAGCACCGGACGCTCGACGGTCGCACCCAAGAGCTCATCTACCGGCCCACCCTGCATGTCTGAGTCCGTCCCTTGCGACGCCGGGGTACTGCTCGGCGGCAGGGTGGTGAATGAAACCGGTGTGGCCGAGCGGACGAACCGCTGATCAAAGACGGCGAGGCGGCGAAGGTAAGGCATGTACCCGTCGGCGTACACCTCAGCGCACGGGACAGCGCGAGAGCCACGGCCGGCCTTATGCTCGCGGTCCATTGGCCGTCCAGGCGAGGACCGGCCTCCAACCCGAAGGAGAACATCGTGCGCTACGCGCGCTCCATGGTCCCGGTCGCTCTGACCGCGGCTTTGCTTGCCGGTTGTGGCACCACGCCGGCCACGCCGTCATCCAGCCCGTCACCCGCCAAGAGCGCCGCCCTCTCGGCGAAGGAAATCGTCCAAAAGTCGGGGGAGGCCTTGAACAAGGCCGGATCCTACCGCATGAGGGGCGACATCGTCAGTAGCGGCGACAAGATGTCCATCGACGTCAAGGTGCAGGGTTCCGAGTCCTTCGCCGTCATTTCCATGGGGGATCAAGGTTCCATCACCGTGCTGAATGTCGCCGGGACGTCCTACTTCCAGGCCGATGAGGTCTTCTGGAAGAAGACCGGTGGCATCGACGCCAAGACCTACAACTCTGTTTTCAAGGACAAGTGGGTAAAGCCCAAGGCGGGCGATACCAATATGCAGAAGTTCACCGAGTTCACCGACGCGAAGGCGTTCCTGGATCCCGCGGGCTCAGAGTCGTTGACCGTGGGCGAGAAGACCACTATCAACGGCACGTCGGCGTTGACGCTCAAGGACCCTTCCGCCTCGGGAAGCGCGTTGTACGTCGCCGCGGAGGGTGAGCCTTATCCGCTGCGGGTGGAACACGGCACCGATGGCAAGATCGATTTCAGTGAGTTCGGCGCGAAGTTCGCCGAGGTCAAGGCGCCGCCGGCCGACAAGGTGATCAGCCTTTAATGACAGGAGTGCCATAGCGCGGCGATGATCGGCCGAGGACGGGATGCGCCCCGCCACACGCCGAGAACCGAGCCAGACAAACCGGGTCATGCGCTGCGGTTATCCCGTCGTATACGCCAGATATCCAGCTCCTATACGGTGCTCGCCTTAGCGTCGATCTATCCGCCAACTGGAAGAGGGGAAGGAGGCGACGATGGCCGCGATCATCAGCACAGTGAAGCACACCAAGTATGTCATGGGTGCGATGGCAGGCGTGTTCTTCCTGAACTGCCTTCGGCACTAGAACCGAACAACCACCGGTGCCGGGTGGCGGCTGCCACCCGGCACCACCCTCCTGCCTGAGGAGTGACACGTGTTCGAAACCGGAGTCCGCCAGATGCGCGTGGCCTTCGCGACTGTGTTCGGGCGTCCCATCCCGGTACGGGCGCTGCAGCGTTTGGTGGCCGACGCGCTCGCGACGCTGGAGGAGTTCGGTTCGCCGGGCGACGATGTGCAGCATCTGTTGGACGGTCCTTACGCGGACCCTGGCCTGCGGGTACAACTGCAGGTGAAGGCGCTGCGTCGCACGGCGCGGCGGATGACGGCGCGGTCATCGTTCTACCGGGATCGTTTCGCCGCGTCTGATGTGGATCCGGCTCGGCTCACCCTCGACACGATGCGGGCGGTGCCGGTCACCGCCCGTTGGGAACTGGATGCCCACGGGCCGGCGATGCGTTGCGGCCGGCCGTTCCTGTCAACCCGCACCAGCGGCACCACCGCCGCGCCGCTGGAGGTCTGGCTGTCAAGGTACGAGATGGAGTTGTGGCCGGCGCTGGTGGCGCTGTCGATGGTGCTGCGCGGCGAACTTGGGCCCAACGATCACGTCCAAATTTCCACGAACGTGCGCGCGACCGCCACGATGCAGGCCGATGTCGAGCTGTGCCGGTTGGTCGGGGCGGCGTGTAGCGTGGTGGGGCTGGTGGATCCGGAGGAGGGGCTTGACCGGCTGCGTGGTCGGTTTGGCCTGGCCCCCACTGTCCTCAACACATACCCGAGCTACCTGGGCGCGCTGGTTACCGCGGCTCGCGACCGCGGCCTCGGCCCGGACGACTTCGCGTTGCACACCGTCAACGTGGGCGGCGAGATGATGACCGTCGCGCTGGCAGACGCTGCGCGGCAGACGCTTGGCGCCAGCCGGATCGACGACTCGTATGGCGCGACAGAGCTGATGCCCTTTGGCGGACGGTCCTGCGAACAGGGCCACCTGCACTTGGATCCGAACCTCGGGTACGCCGAAGTGCTTGATCTGTCCACAATGGAGCCTGTCGAGCCGGGTGAGCTGGGAACGCTTGTCGTGACACCGTATTTCCCGTACCGCGAATGCACGCCGGTGTTCCGTTACGACACCCGCGATCTGGTCCGGTTGCCGGTGGCGCAGCGGACCACCTGCGAGCTGGCGGCGATTCCCGCGGTGTCGCAGATTCTGGGCAAGGCCAACGACTTGGTGCACACAGCGGACGGGCCGGTGACCCCGCGGCAGATCGCTGAGGTTCTCGAGGCGATCCCGGGTGTGCGCTGGCCGGTGCGCTTCACCGCCCACGCTACCGGTGGCCGTCTGCGCATCACGGTGCCGCGCAGCTGCCTGCCGCCGGAGGTGAACAGACCCGGCCTGGCCGAGACCTGCGCGGCTCGCGGCATCGACGCCGAAGTTGTTGTCGCCGTTGGCGATCCGCCGGGCGGACGCCCACTACGCGCCGACTTCGTGCTGCCGCGCCTCGGCCGGCAACCCTCGGTGGCGGTGTCATGAGCGACCTTGGCGTGAGTGATGTCGCCTTCGCCCTCGCGGTGGGCCTATGCCTGACGCTGGGCGCCGTCTTCGGCTCGGTGTTTTACTTCCGGCGTTTCCGCCTGGCCCGCCCCGCGGTCGGGGTCTTCAACGGGCGCGATGTCGCGGTGATGCTGGCATTCGTTGTCGTCATGCCGCTGTTGTACGTGGCCCTGCCGACCTGGGTCCTACCCACGATGCTCGGGCTGGTGTTCTTCGGTGTCCTGTCGGTCAGCGCCGAACCGGTGCTGCGGCAGCGTTGGCCACGCCGCGGTGCGATCGCGACGCTGCTTGCCATAGACATCGTCGCGTACCAGACCAACACGTTCACGATCGTCAACAGCATCGTGATCGTGCTGGTCTGCGTCGGCGCGGCCAACCTCAACGTGCAGGGCGGGTTCACCCTGCGGCACGCTGTCTGGTTCGTGCTTGGGCTGGCCGCCTACGATCTGGTTTTCATCACTGTGATTCCGTTGACACAGCAGCTTTTCGCGGCCGCCGAAGGTTACGTCTTCGCGCCGGTGGCTGTGGTGCGGATAGGTGATTTCGCGACCGCGGTGGGCATGGGCGACATTCTGGCGTACGCGTTGTTCGGGCTGGCCGCCTACAAGGCTTACGGGCGAGTCGGGCTGCGAATGGCCGTCGCCGTGGTGCTCGTCTTCGGGGCGATAGCGCCGCCGCTTGCGCCACTTGCCATCGGATCGCTGGTGGGCCATGTCCCTCAGCTCATCCCGGCGCAGGTGCTGTTCGCGCCGGCGGCCTTCGCCGCCTATCAAGTGCTACGCCGCCGCCGTGGTGCGGAACGGCGAATGGTGTCGGTGGTTTCATCAGCCGTGGCCTGATCCGCGGGCACCGGCGGCCACGGGTCATCGGGGGCTACCGGGCCGCCAAGGGGAGGCAGTCCGGCGAGGATGGCATCGGCGCGCTGGCGGCAACCGTCGGCGCGCCGATACTCGTCCCGCTCACGCCACACCCGCCCGAGCAGCCTGAGCGAGTATGCTTCCCCGCGCTGGTTTTCCGCGTCGCGGCATACCTCCAGCGCCTCCGTCAGATCCTCGATCGCCTGATCGCCGCGGCCGCAGGCGTTCTGGGCGTATCCGCGCCCCAGCAACG
>Ga0075418_10000019_pt1 | contig 136555 bp, 114 predicted proteins | sample SoiMetdeltSBSDD2_FD_81776 | JGI IMG/M metagenome (GOLD analysis project Ga0075418, IMG submission 81776) | Bulk soil microbial communities from a Populus tree surrounding site in Tennessee, USA - Soil MetaG P. deltoides SBSDD2 | ecosystem: Environmental > Terrestrial > Soil > Tree plantation...
ATGACGAAAATACCAATACTCATTGTTGATGCACCCCAAAAAGCAATCCCCATCCCCCTTGCGAAAGAGATAACTTCTCCCGAACTCATGCTGGAAAGGATAGAGGTTGGACCAGTCCCCCGCGATTCTACTGGGAGCCGCCCACACCACCCCCGGTAAACCGGCATATTTTTCGGCCATGAGCCGCGGATGGATCCAATCGTCGAACTTCAGCGTTGCTCGGGGATTCGAAATACTGACCGACTGGAGTGTGGCCCCCTCTGCTTCGTTCAGGTCATTCCAGGACGTATAGGTCCCCTGCCGAACACTATCTGCTGCCCCAGCCGTCATCCAGAGCGTGATGGCGTTTTCCTGCCACGGCGGGCGAGGCCCTTGGTCCACTGCGGGGATTTCGTCTCCGTATTTCTCCCGGATCACATCCAGTTCTCTGGCCACACTCATGGCAAGAGTTTGGTTCGGCCTGATCGCAGGTCCAAGAATGAGGGAAATTACCTGAGCGTCTCTATCGGTCTGGGGAGTTGGGACGAACGGCGAATTGGATGTCTCGTCATCGCAGGCGAAGGCGCCCAAAACTAGAAGGGCTCCAATGATCAGGAACCTCATCATGAACCTCGACTCCCTAGCCCGCACATATTCTACAGCGAGCCCGAATCGATTTGGGGGCGGCGAGTGAAGGTTTGAAAAAAACTTACTCGCTCCGGAGCGAGTTCGAGCCAGTGACACCAAGCCAAATCGTCCCGGGGTGATTGCTACCAGCCCGAGCGGGTCCTCAGCGATGTAATGTGGGCCACGTGATGGCGGCCGTGCCACCCATAAAGACCGGTCAGCTGGGCAATCGAGAACTTCCCCGCTTCCGGGTGCATCAACCCGCGCTGGAGCTCGGCTTGGCCCAATCCGTCCAGCAAGCTCGCCCAACGAGCGTGCAGTCCGCGCAACAACGAAAGTGACGGCTCGATCGGAAACGCTCTGGCGTCCGCCAGCTCCGCCCATCGCTCTTCGTCGTAGGTTTTGATGACCGGCACATCCTCCGTAAGGGCGAGCTTGAACCTCACATAGGCATTCACGTGACTATCGGGGAGGTGATGGACCACCTGGCGAACCGTCCACCCGCCTTGCCGGTACGTCGTATCGAGTTGTTTGTCGTTCAACCCCGCCACCGCAGCCGCCAAATGATCCGGTAGTTCCCGGATGTCCCGAATCGCAGCCTTCAAGTCCCCCGCGCTCACCGGCGCGCGCACATCGTGCTTTCCAATCGGATAACGAAGATCATCCAGCTCGGTCATCGTCCTGCCTCCGTCTTGACCCAGATCGGGTTCGTGAACGCTACCGGCAAAGGCCTGGCAAAGGAGCCCGCTGCGGTCACCACCGGATCCATCGGTTCATTGCCGTCCACCCGCACCACCACGAACGACGGCGAATTGATCGTGACTTCTATGTCCTCGTCGAAGCGTAACGAGCGGTCTCGCCCGCGAAGCATGTAGCTCGCATCTTCCCGTCCATTCACATACACCCGTACGCTTTTCACGTCCACCCAGGACGGGGCCACCACCCGAATATGGCCTCGAATGGTTCCTCGGGACACCAAGGTTCCCCCAACCCCGACATTCCCCAACGTGAAATCGATGAACGGCCCGTTCGAGACCACCACTCGGCCCATCCGCAAACCATCCACGAACTTCGCGACCGGATCCGTTTCCGATGATGGCTCCAATGCTACGAAGTTCCGAGGCACTCCCGCCTCGTCCCCGAACAAGGATCGGCTGTCCGAGTTTCCCACCGCCGTCACCGGAGAATCGCTACTCAAAAGCCGCATCCAGTCGTCCCACAACACCCGGAACTGGGGATTGCTCTTCCCGCTCAGCACCTCCACGAGATCGAAATCGCGGCGAAAACCGGCGTTGGCCGTGTCCACTTTGGCCGAGTACGCATACTTGTCGAAGTAGCCGTTCGACCGCGGGTCATCCACTTGAACCAGGACCTGCTCTCCCTCCCCATGCAGGCCATCGAACATCGCACCAACCGAGAGCGCTTCCCCCTCCAGCGCACCCTTTCCGGGCTTGTCTTCGCGAACGGGCAAAGGAAATCCTTGAAACCGGCCTCGGCGATTGATGATCTCCTCCCCGACCAGGGCATGAAGCGGTGCGGCGACCTTCAACGTGTCGAGAACGGTCGCGTAGGTCGTTCGCGAAAAAGGATCTCCGGAGACAAACCAATCGATGCCTTCGCAAGCCAGCTCCGCCGCGCGGTCGGCCAGGCCGATCGGCGCATCTTCGGTGGGCATGGCGTGCACGTGCAGATCGGCTTCAACCCACGCCGGTGGAATCTCCAACCGAACGAGGCGAGCCTCCAGGCCTGTTTCCTTGCCGGGAAACAAGGACACCTCACCGCTCCACGCCTGATAACCCGGCCCGCGCGTAGCGGTCACCCGATAGCGGCCGGCCGGAACGCGAACGTGCGATGTTCCGGTGGGAGTGAAGTGATAGTTGCCCGCGCCGCGGAGGCTATACCGCGGTCCAAAGTCCGGTGTCGGCGTATCTCCCACGCCTTCGAAGGTCCATCGCGCGGGGCTGGGCCGGCCGTTGTAGTCCAATGCCTTCAACGTCAGCGTCGATGCGTCCGGCAAATGCAAGGTGACGTCCCGCACTTTTCCCAGCGTCACATCTACTTTCACGCTCGAGGCGCGTCCACGCTGGGGATGACGCACCTCCAGCACCGTCTCGCCGGCCGGTAACATCCAGTCCGTTGGCGCGGCCAACACCTCGCCTCCCAGAATCGGGGAGCCATCCGGCCTGCGGAATTCCACTCTCCCCCCTTGCACAGACCGTCCGTCACGCCCTTGCACCGTGAGCCGAATCGTCCCCAGGTTAGTGATGTTTCGGTCTGCATACGCTTGTGTCGACACGAATGCGGCCGAGGTGGCCACGTAAAGCTTTCGCGTATAGACGACCGAGTCGCCGGGGGCGAGATCGATGGTGCGAATGACCGGTGCGGACCACGCCTCTCCGTACATTCCGGTCAGGTCCGTTTCCCGGCTCACCCATCCGTATGACGTGCCCTCGCCATAGCCCAGTAGGAACGGCAACAATGGTCGTTGACCGGCCAGTTCTCTCCCCAGTCCTGGGCCGTAGGCGGTCGCTCTCCCCCACTGAATCCCATCCCCCAGTTGCAAGCTCGTAACCGGATCGGTCCCGGTGTTCACGACCCGCGTTTGAATGTCGACGAACGTGGATTTGGGAGAGAGGGCATAGGTCGTCGTGATGCCCAAGGCGTCGTTCTGCGAGTCTTTCCCGCGCGCGACGATGCTCGCTCCCGGACCGGCTTCAACGCGGGTATAAATGGCCTGCCGCACCGTTCCCGGATCGAAGAACGCAAAAATCTCGCGAAGCAGATCCACGCCGCCCTGGGGGACGGCATCGATGATGTTACCGGCGTGCTTGCCTCCGTCCGGCCGAAGACCGACCCCCTCCACCACAACCCGCATCTGGTCGTTCTCGAGCACCCAATCTCCCGTCATCCCCGTTTCCATTTCGCCGGGGCGCTGGATGGGCTGGAACGTATACGAGCGTGCGTAACCGGGGCCGGGAACCGGACCGGTGCGAACGACGACGGGGGGTTTTCCTCCCCCGCATCCCTCGAGGACGAGAACGCTTATGCCAAACCAGAGAGGAAGGTTGCGGCGCATTGCGACATGGTACCGGGCCCGCGTCATCCTCTCCACCCGGGTCCGGGATCAGAGGGCAGGAAGGAGCGCGTCCAAAAGGAGGGCCATCTTCTCCGAGGTTTCTTCGGCGATCCGCAACACATTTTCATGCGATTGGCGGTCGGTGCTCACGCCAGGGGCCAGGTTTGTGATCGCACTCAGACCCAGAACATCCATTCCAAGCTGGCGGGCGGTCAGTACCTCGGGCACGGTGGACATTCCCACTGCATCACCCCCCAGCTGTCGCAGCATGCGCACTTCGGCGGCGGTTTCGTAGGCGGGGCCCAGCACCGAAGCGTACACACCGGTAAGAACCCGGGGGAGGGCAAGGCGCCGGGCGGCGTCCTCGGCCAGATCGATCAAGCGCGGGGCATAGGGGCGTGCCAGATCAACGAAACGCGTGGCATCGAGCAGCGGGCCGCGTCCCCGCAACGGACTTCGAAACTGCAGATGTATGTGGTCTTCGATGACGAGCAAATCGCCGGGCCGAAGATGCGAGCTTAATCCTCCCGCCGCATTCGTGACCACGTACGTTTTCACTCCGATCGCGTGAAGGACCCGCACCGGGAAGGCGACCCGCGCGGCGGGGATGCCTTCGTATGCGTGAAAGCGCCCCGACTGGACCGCGATCGGCACCCCCGCTCGTTCGCCGAAGACAAGTCGCCCGGCGTGTCCGCGGACGGTCGAGCTTGGAAAGCCGGGGATATCCTCGAACGGCACCCGGCGCACTCGATCCAGTCCCTCGGCGTAGCTTCCCAGACCGGAGCCCATCGCCACGGCGACACGGGGCCTTCCATCCAAGCGGGAGGTCAGGAAATCCGCGGCCCGGCGAACATCTGCTTCGTCGTAGTCGAGACGATCGCCGTCCCTGAACATCGGCTAGAAATGATCCCGAGGCGGCACGTAGTTGGCGCCGAACGTACGCGCAATCAATCCATCCATCTCGTCCAGAACCTGGGTCAAGAGCGCCGCTTTCTTCGGGAAAGGCAAAAACGCGCTCTTGAACCCGTTGACCACGATCTTCCGCACGTCGGCAATGCCGAGCCGGAACGCTTCCACTGCCAACCGATACTCGCGCGTCATGGTCGTCGCACTGACCAAGGTGTTGTCGGAGTTGAGCGTCACCCGCAACCCCTGGCGATAGTAGAACGGAAACGGGTGATCCTCGAGCCGCTCCACCAGTCCAGTCTGCAAGTTCGAAGAGAGGCAGATTTCCATGGGAATGCGACGATCGTTCACGTAAGACATGAGATCGGGATCTTCACGCAACCGCGTTCCGTGCCCGATGCGATGCGCGCCCAAAAAGTGAATGGCTTGATGGATGCTGGCCGGCCCGTATCCCTCTCCGGCGTGGCACGTGCAGTTCACGTTGTTGTTCCGGATGATGTAGAACGCTTCCCGGTGATGCTTGGCGGGAAAATCCTGCTCGGCGCCGGCCAGGTCGAACCCGACCACGCCCTTCGACTTGTACGCCACCGCCAGCTCGGCCAGCTTTTCGCTCACCTTGGGATCGATGTGGCGCATCCCGCAAATGATGGTGCCGGAGTGGATCCCGGTCGCGGCCGAGCCTTCGGCCAACCCAGCCAGAACGCCTTCAAGAATGGTCTCGATCGCGTACCCGCGTTCCAGGTGCAGGATGGGAGAAAACCGCACCTCCACGTAACGCACGCCATCCTGAGCGGCATCCTCCACGATCTCGCGGGACACACGGCGTAAGTTCTCCGGTTCCTGAAGCACTGAAAGCGTGATCACGAACGCTTCGAGATATTTCTCCAGAGAACCGGGGCGCGTTTCGGGAGTGAGTTGCCGGCGGAGCTCCAGCTCGGTCTCCACCGGAAGCGTGATGCTTTGCGTCCGTGCCAGCTCCTGAAGTGTTTCCACGCGAAGCGATCCATCCAGGTGCAAGTGCAAGTCCGTCTTCGGAAGCTCCCGCAGGAAACTGGGGTGCTCCAAAATCATGACGGCTTCTCGCTCGTTTTGTTCGATGCGATCCATCAAATTCCTTTCCCGCGGTTCAAAAGGGTTCGGGCGGCATCCTGGGCGGGCTGAGTCCAGGTTTCGATCTCGAGATGGGGCAGGCGTGAATCATCCACCAGCACCTCCCCATCCACCACCACCCATCGAATCGAGCCCCGGTTCCAGCTCCAAAGAATGCGTTCCGGCCATGCGGCATCGGGATGCGAATACACGCGAGGATCTTGCAGCGGAATGACAACCAGATCCCCGGCTTTTCCCGGCTCCAGACTGCCGAGCTCGGCATCCAGGCCGACCAGGCTTGCATTTCCCCGGGTCACCGCGTCCAGCCATGCGGAGGGATTAATACTCTGGGGGCGCGAGAGCCAATCGGTGCCGCCGTCCTGTGTTCGACCCGAGACAAACCGGATTCCCGTCTCGGCGAGCGCCCGGCGCATTCCCTCCATGCCGTGCGCCATCTCGAAACCCGCTACGGTTGTCACTCCGGATATCAAACATTCGAGAGCCCCAATTCGGCCCGACCAGAATGCCGTCTCATCATCATGAGGCGCGTCCCCGGAATGATCCACGCCTCGAAGAAGGGTTCGCCCGAGTAAGGCCCGGGGTTGAATCAACCCCGGAATCACGAGCATCGCCCGTGCATCCAGGAAGCGGGACGGGGAGGGCGGCGAGATGTTCGGCCCCACGTCCGTGATTCTGCCTTCGGTGATCAGAACATCGGCCTCTAGGACACGTCGCTTCGCGTCCTGCGTCACCACCCTGCCCCCGCGAACCAGGAGATGTCGCTGGGAACGAGGCCGGATCACGTGCCCTGGAAGATCTCGTCCTTCAGGACGCCGATGTAGGGCAGATTTCGGTAAAGGCCCTTCCAATCCAAACCGTAGCCGACCAGGTAGCGATTGGGACACTCGAAGCCCACGTAACGGAGCGGCACTTCTTCCGCTCGTGCCTCGCGCTTGTCGAGAAGTGCACAGAACTCCACCGAAGCGGGCCGGCGGGTGAGGAGATTGTCGAGCAAATAGCGCGCAGTGAGACCGGTATCGATGATGTCTTCCACCAGAAGCACATGCCGGTTTTGAATGCTTTGGTTCAAATCCTTGAGGATGCGAACGACGCCCGAGGACTGCGCGCCACCGCCATACGACGAGACACACATGAAATCGACCTCGAGCTGCGTGTCCATGGCCCGCACCAGATCGGCCATGAACGGAAAGCATCCGTTTAGCACACCGACCATGAGGGGCCGCCGGTGCGAATAATCCTTGAGTATCTCCGCCCCCATCTCGCGCACCTTGGCGTGGAGGCGCGGAGCGGTGTACAGCACCTCTTCGAGATCGGGATGAAAGGCGTCTTTCACATCCGGCATCGGTCTCGTATCCAGGGTCATCTCAGCTCCTCTACCCTAACAGGATTCGGTGACGTTACGGATGAAACTGATTGCGGATTCCGGGGAATCGCCGGCGAAGGATACGCTCTGCCCGCGTCCCCGCCCACTGGAGATCTTGACCCGCCCGATCCGGCACGAACACATAGAGTTTCCACAAGTTGCGGTAGGAGTCCACGAGCTGGCGAAGGGCCGGGAAATCGGCCTCGTAGGCGGTCAAGGGACGAATCGGCCGCCTGGCCCGGCGCACCGGGACCTGGGCTTCCTTGAGCTGCATCGACTTCCGAGGGCAGTAGACGATGACGTCCGCGGGATCCCGGATGCCGAGCGCCCCCGCAATATCGGCTTCTACCCGCATCCTCTCTTCCTGACGGTTGACGAAGGCGTTCACGAGCGCGTCCTGGCGCGATTCATTGCCGGGACGGGCGATTACGAAGCAGCGTTTGGGCAGCTGCCGCTCTTCGAATCGCGTGAGCAGGCGATCGATGATGGCCCGCGCTCGTTCGACCCCCAGCGGATGACTCCGGAAGGAACGCGCGCGTAGATAGGCCAAAAGCGAGGCATCCGTGGTGGTCTCGATTTCACGCCGGGTGAGACCGCCCATGACCGCAATCTCCACCGCCCGCGACACGAGCGCCCCGGATGCGATTTTGGCGTGATGATAGTAGATGCGCTCGGAACAAACGTAACGGCAGCGCAGCAAATTGAGGATTTCGGTCAGCACGTCTTCCCGATCCATGTCGTGCTTAACGAGATCGATGTACACGATCCCGGAGCGTGGCTCGATCTTCATGTGCTCTAAGAGACGGTCGTCATAATCCAGCCGCAATCCGGTAAACGCGATATCGCGGCGCAGGTAATCCAAAATGTCAGCCCCCACCGCGCCGTTGGCGATCGAGCTCAAGAACGGTGTGGAGGAGCGCAACGCGGAACGCTCGGTGAGATGGGCCGCCACCGGTTCGAGGATGCGGCGCGCGCGAAGCGCTTTTCCCACCGTTTCCGAACTCACCCGTCGCCGCAGCAATTCGGGCCGATCGTGGCGCGGAAACAGTCCGTCCTGATCCTCCATCGCGTGCCCGTGCGGAATGTGGGTGACGTCGTGAAGAAGCGCGACCGCGCGCACGATGGCTTCCTCGCGAGGGGACAGATCGCGGCAGCCCCGCGGATCGCGGGCATGGTTCTCGCGAATCGCTTCGACGAGCTTGCCTGCGACGTGGTACGTACCCAAGGAGTGCTCGAAACGCGTGTGCTGCGCGCCGGGATATACGTGATACGCGGAACCAAGCTGGCGCACCCCGCGCAACCGTTGCACTTCGGGAGAGTCGAGGAGCGGGAGGTCCACCTCGAGCACGGAAATATCCCCGTGCACTGGGTCGCGGATCGTTTTGACTTGGGGCGTCCGGCGCGTCATGGAAGGACCGGTGAGGATAAACGAAACGTCCCTCCTTGGGGGAGGGACGTTTTCGTGACTCGAGGAGAATCCGACCGAAGTGTCTTACTGGGCCTTCTGGGTGTGGCCGGTATCGAGACCGCTCTGCATGCCGTCGGCCATCGCGTAGCGGGAGAACCCGGAGAGCTGAGCGACGAAGGTCTTGCTGGCCGGGTTGTCGGTGCCGGGGACATCGGTCCAGCTGTTCGAGCTGGGATTCCAGCGGCGGACCTTGGGGGCAAACCCGGTGAAGTAGGGCGAATCGGGATCGTTGGGGGTTCCGGAGTAGTCGATGCTCAAACTCACCGGAGCGCCGAACACGGTCCCGTCGGGGCCGAGCATGACATCCACAACCTTGGAGCTGCGCTCGCTGATCGAGATGGTCATTGCGTTGGAGAGAGAGCCCTGGCTGAAGATCAAAGTGTAGCGCGAGCCGGTGAGGGGCGGAGCGACCGCATCCACGCCGGGGTTGAACTTCTCGGAGGCAACCATGGTCCAGCCGCCGATAGTCGAACCGCCGTGGTTCCTGCCCGCAGTCTGGTAATGCTCACTGGTGGGAGCGGTGATCATGTTGTCGGTCGAGCAACCCTGCACGGTCAGGCCGGCTACAGCCATCGCGGCGAGGGCGAGAGTGGAAGGGGTCCGCATTTGAGATTCTCCTCAGGTTCCCCCCTGAGATCGCTGCCATGTACTAGGGCAAGCTGCGTGCCATGTGGTTTTAGCGTCCGGTCGCGGGTCTTACTGATGGAATTGCAGGCTCTTGCCAAGATAGTTAGGCTAGGGCGGTCGTGCGACGCATGGCTGGATTGAGCCACCGGGCCGTAATTCCTCCCGTGCTTGGGGGATTTCACCGAGAAAGGGAAACTTGATGCGGCCATTCATGATCGCGCTCTTCCTTCTGGCATTGGGGTCCACCGCCGAGGCGCTGGACTGGAGCCTCTACACCTCGACTCCGGCCATGCTCCAGCCACCGGTGAAGTTCCATCAAATCGAGATTACGACCACGGACTCGGTGACGATTGGGGCGTGGTTCATGCCGGCCGAGGACAGTCAGGGAATGGTGGTTCCTGATCGTCACCCTGCCGTCCTGCTCCTCCCCGCCGAGGGCGAGACCCTGCCTGATCGCCTGCCGCTCATGGCCGCGCTCGTCCGCCGGGGGTTTGCGGTCATGGCCCTCGAACATCGGGGCCACGGCGTGAGCCAGGCGTTTGCGGTTCAGACCGGGGTCAGCGTCTACCCCGAGTACCGGGTCGACGCTTCGTCCGCCCTGGATGTGCTCTGGAAACGCCCTGAGGTGGATACCACCCGGGTTGCGGTGTATGGCGAGTCGCAGGGCGCAATCGTAGCCATGGCCTTGGCGGGTCGCCGCCCCGAGGTGCGGGCGGTTGTGGCGGTCGGGCTCCTTCGCGACTGGAAAAGCTATTACGCCTCCATGAAGAAGCTTCACCCCGAGAAGCAGGTGTACTTGCCGAAGACGTGGGAAAAGCACGACGACCCCGACAAGGTCATCAAGCGGTTCAACGGATCGATTTTCTTTGTGACCGGGGAAATGGATCTCGAGACGCCGGCCTGGATGGCGCGCGAGCTCTATAACAAATATCCCCGGCCCAAGGAATTCTGGATCGCAGATAACGCCGGCCACTTGGGCAAAGACTCCCCCGAGAGCACGTTGGGCGAAGCGTATTACGATCGGATCACGGGGTTCTTGAGTCGCGAGCTCACCAAGCCGCCCCACCGGGGCTGGCCGTACTCCTAGTCATGGATGTCGTAAGCAATCCGATCACCTTCGGTGACCTTGCCGCGCGTTTGACCTTGAGCGCGATCCTGGGGGGCGTGATCGGGTTCAACCGCGAGCTGAACAACAAGCCGGCCGGGCTACGCACGCATGCGCTGGTTGCCGTTGGTGGATGCCTGCTGACCCTGATCGGCCTTGCCTTGGTCTCACAACCACGCATTGGCGATGCGGGATCGGTGAGCCGCATCATTCAGGGCGTGGTGGCCGGGATCGGATTCATCGGCGGCGGGGTGATCCTGCGCGACCCCTCGAGCAAGAATGTCTACGGGCTGACGACCGCGGCCTCGATCCTGGTCGTTGCCGCGCTGGGATGCGCGACCGGCCTGGGCCTCTGGCGGGCCGCCGTCGCCTCGGCACTCTTGGCCCTCCTCATCCTCATCATTGGCGGGCTCATGGACCGCTTCATACACAAGAATTTGAACGGCGATGACAAGGGGTGAGTGAGTCTCAGCGTGGCTTGTCGTTCCAGTTCAGGATCAAGTTGTAGACGTAACGGAAGTCCGCGTGATTCAGGTAGCGGTGAAGCGGATTGAACGCGTAGAGCACGACGCGACCCTTGCCGGCCGGGAGATCGAGAATGGCGGGCTTTCCATCCAGCTTGTCCTTCTCCTTCACGAACCCCGATAAGACGAACGGCCCGCCGGATTCCTTCTTGGGCTTGGAAGCAGCCGCGTCCTCATCTTCAGGGACCTGCTTCGTTCCGAACTGCATCACAACCCATCCTCGGTCTTCGTCGTCCACATCCCAGAGGGCCTGATTTCCGCGAAACGCGGTGCTCATCGTTTCGTACCCGTACGCGATCGGATTGAGAGGGCGAAGAACCTTCGTGCGGACCACGGATCCGGGGGTCGAACCCGCCGAGGCCGAGTTCACATCCCTTACGAGTCCCCCATCGACGACCAGTCTTCCCGAGGTACCGAGACAGGCAAATACGCCGCCTCCCTGGATGAATTCACGAATGTGCGACAACCCAGCGAATCCCATGCCACCTGTGATATCAGGTGAGGCGTCCGGGATACCGTGACTGGGATATTGCGCCGTCTTCGTGTACGCGAGTGGTCCGTACTTGGGGTCGATGCCATTCACCATGTCGGTCAAGCGGCCACCCGCGTCAGGAAACAAAATGACATCGAATCGTCCCTTGAGCCCGCCCCGCTTCACGTCCTCGTCATTGATGTACGTGTAAGGAATCTTGTCGTGATCGAAGATGTAACGCACCCAGCCGGCATCCTGGGTATCAACCCAAGTGTGATACACGGCCAGGCGGGGCAGATCGATGGCGTGACGCCGCACGTTGGGCACGCTCACGTTCCCTACGAACCGGACTCCATATTGTTCGGCAGGCTTGGCAAGCGTGGATCGAGAGGATTTCACGATCCACGTGCCCGCGGGATAGGTGTGGTCTCCAGCGACAAAACTTGTTTCCGCAGCTTCCACGGTCGTTTTCCCAAGGGCCACACGTAACGCCAGGAAGCAGGATTGGCCGCGATCTTCGAGCAGGAACGAAGGTCCATCGCCCTCGACGCTTCCGCTGGCTTTGACGTCTTCGGTAACTGGAGACATGGACGCTGCGAGAATTCCCGCCGAATCGACCCGCGCTCCGGTTACGCCATACATGAGCGGCCAGGTCCACGCGATGTCATCGTAGGGCGCGTTGGGCTCGTCGGCCGGAAACTTCTGCTCTTCCAGAAAATTGAGGGCGGCGTTTCGATACGGCTGGTCCAGGCGCACGACATAGGAACCGGCCACGTAGGTCGTGTCCCCCACCTTGGCCGGCGCGCTCAGGCGCTGGACCTCGATGTGATGTTTGCGAAGCTGGTTGACCAGATAGGCCAGCCGGCCCGGATCCCGTTGGCCCTCGGGGAAGAGCCAGGCGCGCGGAGCCTTGGTCTTGCCGTTTTCGATGGCTCGTTCGGCCTTGACCCAGTGGTTACGCAGGAGCTCCTCGCAATGCAAGGACGCATAGTCGAGCGCCTGGAGCACACCCGCTTCCATATAGTTGGTGTTGTTGCGGAGCGACCAGGTGAGCTTCTTGTCGGGGGGCCAGGGGCGGTACCACTGGACGTCGGTGACCGGCTTGCCGAGGGATTTCTCGTCTTTCAGGTTGCGATCGAATGTTCCGGGCGAAGCGTTTCCAAACGTCTCGTAAAAACGACCGATGGAGTTGTGATTGTTGGCCACCGAGAACAGATATCCCGGCCACCACCCATCCCAGAATCCCCACGTCCACACACCGGGCAATCCTTGCGCTTGCAGCTCCGAGGCCTCGTGATATGCAAACTGCGTCCACTCGTTAACGGTCACCGGATCAACGGCGGAGGAATACGGGCCGTGCCCGGTCGAGATGTAGAGGAGCGCTATGGACTCATGAAGGTCGTGAAAGATCTGAGGGTGGTACTTCCAATATGTTTCGTTGACCGCCTGGGTCAACGCCAGGGTGAGCTGCATACCGTCCCGGTTGTTGTCGTGGAACGCATAGTGCCCCCAGTAGGGCGGGGATAGAAAACGTTCCACCTCCCGGAAGGGTAGTTTCTTGCCTTTTTGATGCCGGTAGTACCACTCCACCACGCGGTCGCGGCCGTCCGGCTCCAGCACGGGTGTGATCATCACGATTACATTCTTCCGGATGCCTTGAATTTCGGGGCGTTCGCTAACGGCGAGACGGTAGGCCAGCTCCATCAGCATCTCGGGCGAGCCGGTTTCGCTCGAATGGAGTCCCCCCGTCAGCCAGTAGAAGAGACGCCCTTCGCCGGCCAGACTCTCCATGCTCGCGCGATTCGTGGTACGTGGATCTTCCAACCGCGCCGTGATGTCCCGGTAATGATCCACTTGGTTGAGATTGGCTTCGTCGGAAATGAGCGCGACCAGCATTTCGCGCCCTTCTTCGGAAGTCCCCATGCGCTCCACACGGACGCGCGGGCTGGCTTCATCCAGCTTGCGAAAGTAGTTGTTGATCGTATGAACGTTCGACAGCTCGTCGGGAGCGCCGGCCAGGTGACCGAGGATCTTTTCCGGTGATGGAACAGTGGAGGATGCCGGAACGTAAGCTACCGAGGCCGGCAAGTACTCATGGCCGGTGGTGAACTTCGCAATCGATTCGACGCTCCCCGGTTCCGGGGTATCCGGCCCGAAATCGATCCGAGTGCTGTCGGGTGACGCCGCCGGGAACGCTAAAGCAGGCGCGAAGAGCAACGAACACACGACTAGAGCCCGCTTCATGGATTCCGTCCTTACCGGAACTAGCCGGTCACGAAGTCAGCATCCGGCTCATCGACCGGATCTGCCCTCCGTGGTAGGTGAGGTGTGTCAAAAGCCGAAGCACGAGGTGATGATTGGGAACCGAGCCGGGATACCGGTCCACGGGCGCGGTCTCGAGCAACGATGTGTCGTTGAGCGAGGCCAGGACTGACCGAGTTTCTGCGCAAGCCTCGTCCCAAGTGTTCAAAATCTCGGTCTTGGTTGCGTAGGGCTCGTCCAGGAACTCGCGATCGCGGTTGCGGACGTAGCTCGAACCACCCAGCACGTGTCCGAAAAAGTGGCGCAGGTTGCCGCTTATGTGAAGCACAAGATTGGCGGGCGAGCTTTGACCGGGAATTGGGCGCTTCCAGATTTTCGATTCATCGATGGCTTCGAAATCGTGACGAATCGATTCGTGATACTGCCCGACGAGCTCCGCGGACGCTTCTATGTATTCTTTGCCAGTCATTGAATTCTCTCCTTTCTAGTCCTCTTTGGAACAACAATTGGTTGCGATTAACCAAGTCAAAGCATCATACTACGCGCCCGTTACCCTGGTCCAAAGCTGCCCTTGGAGACGCATCGCATGCCCGAATCCCGCTCCCGTTGTGCCTGGGTCAGCGCCGATCCCCTGTACCAGTCCTATCACGATCGTGAATGGGGGGTGCCGGAGCGCAACGATCGAGCGCTTTTCGAGAAGATGATTCTGGACGGATTTCAAGCCGGTCTCTCCTGGATCACCATTCTCCGCAAGCGCGACAACTTCCGTCGTGCCTTCGACGATTTCGACCCCCAAAAGATCGCGCGCTACCGGCCGCCCAGGATAGAAAAGCTGATCAGCGACGCCGGCATCATTCGCAACCGACAGAAGATCGAAGCCACGGTTCTGAATGCGAAAGCGTATCTTGCCTTGCAGAACGAACTGGGCAGCTTCAGCGATTTCTTGTGGCAGTTCACTGACGGCAAGACGCTGGTGAACGGGTTCACGACCACGAAGCAGATTCCGCCCAAGTCGCCCGAATCCGAAGCCATGAGCAAGGCGCTCATGAAGCGCGGATTCCGTTTCGTGGGGCCGACGATCTGCTACGCGTTCATGCAGGCGACCGGCATCGTGAACGACCACACGACCGATTGCTTTCGCTACGCGGAGCTCACCCGGGCCAAAGGCGGACGCGCGCGTCCACCACGATGAGTCCCTGACCGCGCGGTGAGCGGATGCAGGCGGAATGCGACATCGCCGAGCGGCTCGACCTCGACGCCACCGAGCTCGAAGGCGGCAGATCTTCGATCATCAGCCCTCCAGAAGCGCGTCCTTGGGCGACTCACATTTTCCTTGGCGCTTGATTGGATTCCGTGGACACTCCCGCCGTGGCACGCGCTTCGTTTACGTCGTCCACTTTGCGCCGGCTGCGGCAGGATCTCCTGGCCTGGTACGGCCGCTCGTCTCGCGATCTTCCGTGGCGCCGGACTCGCGATCCGTACGCCATCCTGGTTTCCGAGTACATGCTGCAGCAAACGCAAGTCAAGACCGTGCTCTCCTATTATGACGCGTTTCTCTCCCGCTTTCCGACCTTCGAAGCGTTGGTAAAGGCAAAGAGTGATGACGTGCGCGCGGCCTGGTCGGGGCTGGGCTATTACCGGCGCGCGCGCAACCTGCAAGCGGCGTCGCGCCGCATTCTAGTGGACAGCGGAGGCCAGATTCCCGACTCATTCGATACGCTTTTGGACTTGCCGGGGGTGGGACCCTACACCGCCGCCGCGCTGGCCAGCTTGGTCCACGGTTTACCCCATGCGGCCGTGGATGGAAACGTGGAGCGGGTGCTATCTCGTCTCGTCGAGGAACGGCGAGTGCTATCGGAGAGTGCCCCGCGTCGGCGGATTGCCGCCCTGGCCCAAGAGTTGTTCGACCCCGAGCATCCATCGATATGGAATCAAGCGGTGATGGAGCTGGGGGCAACGGTTTGCGCACCCGCGCGGCCTCGGTGCGGCGAATGCCCCTGGAAGCCGCATTGCCGTGCCCATGCGCGCGGCAACCCGGAACGATTGCCGAGAACCAAACCCGACCGCGCGGTCACCAAGGTGGAGCGGGCTGTGGGTGTTTTTCGAAAGAATGACGCGGTGCTGCTCGTCCGGAGAAGCCACAAGACGCTGCTCGACGGAACGTGGGAGCTACCGGGACTTGATGTGACTTCCCCCAAGCAGTCTCGCGAGAATCTAGCCCAACATCTGGAATCCTGGCTGGGGAGGCGTGTGACGGTGGGATCCGAACTCGCTTCGATCCAGCATGCGCTCACCTACCGGCGCGTGCTGGTACGGGCCTTCGAGGCAAACGCGCATCCGCTTCCGCGTCATCGTCAACAGGACCGCCGTTGGGTCGAACCCTCGGATGTCTCTGCCCTTCCAACGTCCTCCATGACCCTCAAACTGCTGGCCAAGTTGAAGCCGTAATAATCAGGCCGGCTGACGGACCACGCCCAACACTTTGCGCGCGGTCTCAATGCCGGCCGCCAGCGCGTCGACGTCTTCTTTCGAGTTATAAACATGGAAGGACGCGCGTGCGGTAGCCGGAACGCCGAGACGTTTCATGAGCGGCTGCGCACAGTGATGTCCGGCCCGAATGGCGATGCCTTCCCGGTCCAGGATGGTGGCTAGGTCGTGAGGATGAATGCCTTCGACCATGAACGACGTCGCTCCCCCCCGAATCTCGTGGGGGGCTTGCACGCTCACGCCACCCACGCCTTCCAAGACCTGCCGGGCATACGTAGCAAGCTCGTACTCGTGATTGAAGACCTCGTTCATTCCTAAGCGCTCGAGATAATCGACCGCGGCGGCCAGGCCCACGGCTTGGGCAATGGGAGGGGTGCCGGCCTCGAACCGATGCGGCGGGGCCTTGTAGGTGGAGCGCTCGGGCGTCACCTCGAGGATCATTTCTCCCCCGCCATGAAACGGCGCCATGCTTTCCAGGATTTCAGCGCGTCCGTAAAGCACGCCGACACCCGTGGGTCCCAGCATCTTGTGCCCGCTGAAAACGAGGAAGTCGCAATCCAGGTCGCGCACGCTGACCGGCATGTGCGGGACCGCTTGCGCCGCATCCAACAACACCCGCGCCCCGGCGGTGTGCGCCTCGCGGATCATCTCCTTGACCGGATTGATCGTGCCGAGCACGTTCGACACCCAGGTCATGGCCACGAGCTTGGTGCGCTCGTTCAAGAGATCGCGATAGCGGTTCTGATCGAGCGTGAAATCCTCCCGGAGCGGAACGAACCGAAGTCGCGCTCCCGTATCCTCTGCCACCATCTGCCAGGGCACCAGGTTGGAGTGATGCTCCATCTCCGTGAGCAGGATTTCGTCTCCGGCCTTCAAGTTGCGACGTGCCCAGGCGTAGGCGACGAGATTGACCGCTTCGGTGGTGCCGCGCGTCCAGATCACCGAAGCAGCTTCCGGCGCTCCGATGAACCGAGCCACCCTCTCCCGTGCGTCCTCAAACGCTTGGGTGGCGCGCTCGGCTAGGGCGTGAACGGCCCGGTGCACGTTCGCGTTGTCATGGGCGTAGAAGCGCTCGATCGCTTGGATGACGCTTAGGGGCTTTTGGGAGGTGGCCGCGCTGTCCAAGTAGATGAGCGGCCGTCCGCGCACCTGCTGATTCAGGGCAGGGAAATCTTTCTTCAGGCGATCGGGATCTATGTGCATTGCCCCTCGATTCCGGAAAAACCAGGCGCCTCTTGGGCGTTTCCCTTAGAGCTTACTCCAACCGGCGAAAAGTGACAAAAGTAGTCATCTTTTGTCGCAGGGTGGGGGCTGGCCATATCTGGCCCCGCCACTTAGGCTTGCCCCATGGCGCCCCTGGGGATTCCCAAGCCGAGCCGGCTCCAGGAGTTCACCCCGCTCGAGCGGCGGGCCGTCCTTGGGATCAGCGCACTCTTTCTGCTCCGCATGTTTGGGTTCTACCTCGTCCTGCCCGTGCTTTCCACGTACTCGAAATCCTTGGCCGGCAGCACCGCGGTTCTGGTCGGCATGTCGGTCGGCGTCTACGGTCTCACGCAGTTTCTCTTCCAGGTGCCGTTCGGGCTCCTGAGCGACCGCTGGGGGCGAAAGCCTCTCCTCACCGCCGGGCTCCTTTTCTTCGCCCTGGGTTCCGCCATCTGTGCGATGGCGGATACGGCATGGGCGCTGGTGCTGGGACGAACCATCCAGGGCATGGGCGTCGTCGCGTCGACTGGGCTGGCCATGATGGGTGACCTCACGCGCGATGAAATACGCACGCGGGCGATGCTTTCGGTCGGCATCGCGCTCGCGGCCGCCTTCTCGACCGGGCTTCTGTTGGGACCCTCTGCCGCAGAGCGTTTCGGAGTTCCCACGCTCTTCTGGCTCACCGCAGTGCTGCCACTTTTAGCTGTACCCCTGCTCTGGCTCGGATTGCCTTCGCCCCCCCGGCACCTGCATCACGACGACGTGGAAGTGTCGCTGGGCGTGGTGAAATCGGTGCTCCGGAACAGCCAGCTCCTGCGTCTGGACTTTGGAACCATGAACCTGCACCTGTCGCTCACCGCGATCTTCGTCACGGTTCCCTTCCTACTCCAGAAAGTCATTTCACTTGGGCATCAGTGGCGTTTTTTCCTGCCGCTCCTCGGCGCGGGCATGGTGTCCATGCTGCTGGGGGCGCGGTTATCGGAGCCCCCGCGTGGACCGCGCCCGATCGTGAAGACGGGGCAGACGCTGCTCGTGGTGGGACTGATTTTTATGGCTCTCGCCGCGCCGCGATCCATCCACGACAACCATACCAACGTGGCCTTCTTGACCGGCGGGCTCATGCTCTTCATCTCTGGATTCGCGCTCTTGGAGCTCATGCTGCCCGCCCTTTTGACCCGCTGCTCCGACACGCACAGCCGAGGCACGGCCGCGGGGGTGTTCAACATGAGCCAGTTCAGCGGCGCGTTTCTGGGCGGGCTCCTGGCCGGACTCTTCCTGGAAAGAAATCTCCAAGCGCTCTACTTGATTCTGGCCGGAACGGGAATGGTCTGGTTCATTGCCGCGCGGCGGCTTCGGGAGCCTGCTCCATTGGATCGGGGATGAGCGAAGCCACCCACTTATGACCCAGGGTCCCCACGAGTAACGCCAGCAACAGTCCGGCTACTACATCGGTTGCGTAGTGATACCCGCCGTAAATCGTTCCCAGCGCCAGTGCCGGAACCAGAAATGCATAGATAACGGATAACTTGGAGTGATACCGCATAGCCATGATCCACACCGTGACCGATACGGCGACGTGGCTGGATGGAAACGCCGCTCCCACCGAGGATCCCCGATTGAGCAGCCAGCGCACCAAACGGGGCAGGATGATGCCGACCTGATTCACGTCCGGAGGGGTGAAGGAGTAGTACGGGCCCGCTACCGGCATGAGTATGAAGATGATGAACGAGATGTAAAACGTCAGCGCCACGCACGCGATGGCACGCTGATAGGCAACGTAGCTTCGCCGGAAGCGCAACGTGAAGGCCAACGTCGGGGCCAGAAAGTAGTACGAGAAATAACCCAAGTGAAGATACTCGCCCAGAATTGGATTCGGCCATCGGCGAGCGAGATCGCGGCTGGGCTCTGAACCGAACAGCCGCTCTTCGAACGACTGAATCCAAGGGTCGAACATGCGACCGCCATGGAGCAGGTGGTTCAGGATCTCCACTTCCGAGTAGAAAAGAGCGAATAACGGTAACGGATAGAAATCGAACCAGATCTCCATGCGGGTGCCGCGAAATCGATCGGACTTTCGAAACGCGATGAGAGCGGCTATCCCCGCAACATGCAGCAACGCCAACAGGATCGCGTCGGGATGATCCAAGTGCAGCAGCAAGACGGGGAGGGTGAGTCCCAGATAGGCAATCGTGAACCAGTCGACCGGCCGGAAGCGCGTCACAACCATCCCGCGCCTTTGTACCATGACACGGTTTCTTTCATGCCCTCCTGAAGCTGGGTCGCGGCCTCGAATCCCAAATCCGATCGAGCGCGCTCGACGCTGCAGGTCCACGCCGGCGCGAGCAAATCCCGCAATCGATCCGCAGGCAGCGCATTCGATCGCCTCAAAAGCCGCGACATCACGGCTGTGCTCCGACCCACCATGGGAATGGCCCAACGCGGCACGGAGAGAGTCAGCGCGGACTTCCCGATCGCCCCGGCCATGATCCGTCCCACCGTGTTCCAGTCCGTGATGTCAGGGTGCGCAATGTAGTAGCGGCGCCCCACTGCACGCGGGGATTCTGCGGAGAGCAGCGTCGCGTGAACGAGGTCGCGAATATGGATGGCTTGCACGGGCTGGACCCTACCTCCCACCCGAAACGAATAGCCACGCGCAGCCATTCTGGCCAGGATCAGAAATCCACGGTCGCGAGGGCCGTACACCGCGCAGGGACGCAGAATCGTCCAGGGAACTGCCTCGCCCAGGCGCTCGACTTCGTCTTCGCCTCGCTTCTTGCTTCGCCCGTAGGCACTCTGCGGTTGATCCGGATCGTCTTCGGTGCGGAGATGGTCGGGACGGCTGGGCCCGCCCGCGGCCTGGCTGCTCATGAGAATGAACCGCCGCAATCCGGGAGCCGCGTTCTGGACCGCCTGAACGAGCATGCGCGTTCCCAGAACGTTCACGTCCTCGTAGAGCGCGTCTCCTTCCGCGCGCACCCGTCCCGCATTGTGGACGACGAGATCCACATCGCGCGCCGCGGAGGCGAGAGACGACGCGTCGGTCATCGTTCCGCGAATCAACTCGACTCGCTCGAGTGGCAGCCATCCGAGGTTGCTCTCTTCACGCACGAGACAGCGAACGCGGTAATCGCGGTCCAGGAGTGCTTCCACGACGTGACTGCCCACGAATCCGGAGGCGCCGGTGACAAGGGCGAGAGGCAACGGTTAGACCGCCGGATCGACCGGGGCCTGATACATGCGGTAGGTCTTGTAGTGGCGGGCGCCGATTTTCTCGATCGGCCGACGGATGGCCACGTTGTCCTCGAGTATCCAGGAGAACTCTCCCGCTCCATATCCCTTGGCCGTTCCATCCTTGAAAATGCTGTGGTAGAGCAGGACGTCGATGCCGGTCTTGCGGAACTCAGGCAATACGCCAAGGGCGAGGAGCCGCATGCGCTTGATGCGACGCGCGTACCAAAGGATCTTGAGCAGACCGACGGGAAAGAGTCTCCCGTTGGCGTGCTTCACCGCGACGTTGACGTCCGGCAGCCCGAGCGCGATCGCAACCGGCTTTCCATCCTTTTCGGCAATTCGGACCAGCACGGGATCCAGGACCTGCTTGAGCTGCTGGGCCATGTGATGGATCTCGGCCTCGGTCATGGGAACGAACCCCCAGTTCTTTTCCCACGACTGGTTGTAAATCGTCTTGAACACATCCACTTCCTGATCAAGCCGCTTCTTGTCGATGGGCCGTAGCCGAACGTCCGGCAGTCGCTTCTGCACCATCGCCGCGGCTTGAGACAGTTTTTCCGGGGGATGATCGCCTTCGAGGTAATAGGCGTAGAGATCCTTGGCCTTGGTCAGGCCGCAACGTTCAAGAAGTGGTCCGTAGTACGGGAGCGCGTGCGACATCATGATCATGGGCGGGTATTGAAAGCCATCCACCAGAAGCCCGCACTCGTCGTTCGTGCTCGGGTTGACCGGGCCCAGCATGCGCTCGAGCTTGCGAACCCGCAGAAATGCGCGAACCGTGCTCAAGAGCCCCATCGCGACTTCGACGTTGTCCTCGCATTCGAAGAAACCAAAGAACCCGGTCGATTCCTGATGGAACTCCTCGTGAATGCGGTTCCGAATCGCCGCGATACGGCCCACGACCCGGTCATCGATCCGAGCCAGATACGGCTCGATCTCGCCATGGGCAAAGAAGGGGTTGTCCTCGGGACGAAAGATCTTCTTCGTTTCCCCGATCAAGGGGGGCACCCAGGCCGGATCGTTCCGGTAGAGCGCCCACGGAAAGGTGACGAACGCGTGGAGGTCCTTGGCGTTTCGAACCGGCTCGATGCGAAGGGGCATCTTTGAAAATCAGTGAGCGGTCGAAAGAATGCCCAGCTCGCGGCCGACTTTCAGGAAGGCCGAGGAGATCAAATCCAGATTCTCCTCGGTATGAGTAGCCATGTAGGAGGTGCGGATGCGGCTCGAGGTGACCGGCACGGCGGGGGCGACAACCGGGTTCGTGAACACACCCTCCTGGAAGAGTCGCTTCCAGAACATGAACGTGCGCTCGAGGTCACCGACGATGACCGGCACGATCGGCGTTTCGGATTCTCCGGTGTCGTAGCCCATGCGCTTGAATTCTTCTCGCATACGGTCGGCGATGGCGTTGACTCGCTCCCGGCGCTCGGGCTCGGCCTTGATCAAATCGAGCGATTTTTGCGCGGTGGCCACCGCGTAAGGCGGCATGCTGGCACTGAAGATGAGGCTGCGGGCGTGATGCCGCATGTAGTGGATGACCGATTCATCCCCCGCCACATAGCCACCGATGGACCCGAAGGACTTGGAAAACGTGCCCACGAGAAGGTCGGTGTCGTCCACTACCCCCTTGAGCTCGCTCGCGCCGATTCCATCTTTCCCGAGCACTCCCACCGAATGGGCTTCATCGACCATGAATCGGGCCCCGTATTGCTTGCAGATCTTGACCAGCTCGGCGAGCGGCGCGACATCGCCTTCCATGGAAAAGACACCATCGACCACGACCATGCGGCCGCGCTCGGGTTCGGTCTTCTCGAGAATAGAGGCGAGATGAGCCAGATCGTTGTGACGGAAACGACGTGTCTCCCCATCCGCCAAACGGCAGCCATCGACCACGCTCGCGTGGTCGAGCTTGTCCATAATGACAACGTCGTCCCGACCGACCAGGCTCGAGATCGTGCCGAGGTTGGTTTGAAAACCGGTGGAGAACACCAGGCACGCTTCCTTGCGATTGAACGCGGCCAGGTCCCGCTCCAGCTTTTCGTGAATGTCGAGCGTGCCGTTCAGGAAGCGGCTGCCCGTGCAACCGGTGCCGTAGCGCCGAGCGGCCTGTTCCGCCGCTTCCAGAACACGTGGATCGTGGGTGTACCCCAGGTAGTTGTTGGACCCGGCCATGACCAGCCGGTGGCCGTCCACTTCGACCTCGTTGGCGGAGGTCCAGGAAATGGGGACGAAGTACGGGTAGTAGCCGGAGGCCTGGATTTCCTTGGCCCGCGAATAGATTTGGGCTTTGCGGAAGACGTCGGCGATTTTGGCGGTTTGCCGGGCGTCGGTTTGCCTCAAATGCATCCTGCCTCTGTTTCTCGGGGAACCACCAAAAAAAGCTCCCCCCTGCCATCGCAAAACGGGCATAGGGTACCCGGAACCCCCCAAGTTTCCAAGGGTTTTCCCGACGCTGCGCCCAGCGCCATCATGGGTTAGAATGATGCTCTTCAAGTGGCCCCCGCCTGCCTGGGGCCAACTGTGCCTGCCCTTTACGCTTCGGGAGACCCTCCGAAATGTCGGTACGAGAGCCCAAAACGACCGCCACGACCCTGTCCAAGGAGCAGCTCATCTCCATTTACCGGAACATGCTGCTCTCGCGCAGCATCGACGATGCGGAGATCAAGCTCAAGCGCAGGAACCAATACTACTTCCAGATCAGCGGGGCCGGTCACGAGGCCGTCCTGACCGTGGCCGGCATGCTCCTCAAGCCGGCCTATGACTGGTTCTACCCGTATTACCGGGATCGCGCCCTGTGCTTGATGCTCGGCGTCACCCCGCGCGAGATGTTGTTGCAAGGAGTGGGCGCCAAGGATGATCCGGCAAGCGGCGGGCGCCAGATGCCGAGCCACTGGGGTCACGCCAAGTACAACCTGGTTTCGCAGTCGAGCCCTACCGGGACGCAGTGTCTGCAGGCGGTGGGGTGTGCCGAGGCGGGGATCTACCTACACAAGCACCCGGAAGCGCTGAACAAGGAACGTCGTTCCGAAGCCGATGAGGTCGTTTACGTCTCGATCGGCGACGGCGCGACCAGCGAAGGCGAGTTCTGGGAAGCGTTGTCAACCGCGTGCGTCCGTAAGCTTCCTGTCCTGTTCATGGTTGAGGATAACGGTTACGCGATCAGCGTTCCGGTGTGCGAGCAAACGCCCGGAGGCAAGATCAGTCAGGCGGTAAGCGGATTCACCGGCCTCCTGGTGGAGGAGTTCGACGGCACCGATCCCCAGGAGTCCTACGAGTCGTTGCAGCGACTCATCCGGTACTGCCGGGAACGCAAGGGGCCCGCCCTGGCCCATGCGCACGTGACTCGGCCCTACAGTCATTCACTGTCCGACGACCATCGCATGTACCGGACGCCGGAGGAGCTGGCCGAGGAAGAAGCGCGCGATTGCATCAAGAAGCTTAGCCAGCGACTGCTCGACGAAGGCATTCTGTCCAAAGCCAAGTTGGACGCGTTGCATGCCGCAGTGGACGAGCAGGTAGCCGCGGCAATGGACTCGGCCATTGGCGCCGAGCTCCCACCTTTGGACAGTGCCACAACGTGGCTCTACTCCCCCGAAGTCGATCCAACGTCGCCGGACTTCGAGACAAAAGCCGAGCCGGATGGCAAAGAAGATTTCATCGTGGGACTCGTGAACGCCACCCTTCACGATGAGATGGAGCGCGACGCGGGAATCCTGGTCTTCGGCGAGGACATTGCCGACTGCACGGTCGAGGAAGCGTTGGATCGTGTAAAGGGCAAGGGGGGCGTGTTCAAGCTGACCGCGGGGTTACAGCGCGCGTTCGGCTCCGACCGCGTGTTCAATTCCCCTTTGGCCGAAGCCAACATCGTGGGCCGGGCGATCGGAATGGCGACGCGGGGCTTGAAGCCGGTCGTGGAGATCCAGTTCTTCGATTACATCTGGCCCGCATATCACCAGATCCGAAACGAGCTGGCCATGATGCGGTGGCGGTCGGGCGGCAACTGGAAGTGCCCGCTCGTGATTCGCGTGCCCATCGGCGGATATCTGCAGGGCGGCGCGGTGTATCACAGCCAGTCCGGCGTGGTGCTGTTTACTCACAACCCCGGGTTGCGCGTGGTCATGCCGTCGAATGCTTTGGACGCGAATGGATTATTGCGCACCGCCATTCGCTGCGACGATCCGGTCGTGTTCCTCGAGCACAAGCACCTCTATCGCCAGCCCTACGCCAAGGGAAATTATCCCGGCAAGAACTACATGATTCCCCTGGGTAAGGGAACGATCACGAAGCCGGGGAAGGACGCAACGGTCGTCACCTACGGCGCGCTGGTGCGGCGAGCCGAGATGGCGGCGAAAGCGCTGGAGAAGGACGGGATCTCGATCGAGGTCATCGATCTGCGGTCACTGTCACCCTGGGATCACGAGCTGGTTGCCGAGAGCGTGAAGAAGACCAGCCGGGTATTGGTCGCCTACGAAGACAACCTGACCTGGGGATACGGCGCCGAGGTGGCGGCCTGGATCTCCGACAACTTGTTCGAATACCTGGATGCTCCGGTTCGGCGCAAGGCAGCCATGGACACGCCGGTTGCCTACACGCCGGTGCTGGAGGACATCATTCTCCCCCAGACCGAGATGATCGAACGGGAGCTACGGGACCTGGTTGCGTACTAGCAAAACCAGTTGCCCGATTTTGCAGCTATTCCAAATGGATTCGCATCAGTGGAAGTTTGCGGCCGGGAATGAAGCGCGAGGGAGTTTCGCCCACCTGCACCGCGCCCATGCGCTCGTAGAATCCCATCGCAAACGGCTCGGCGTTGAATTCCACCGCCCACGCGCCACCCGCTCGCGCGATCGACAGGGCATGCTCCCATAATTGCCGCCCATATCCTTTGCCGATCACCTCCGGTTCCAACCACAAATCTTCGAGCCAGGCGGGATCGCCGAGCTTCACCTGATGAAAGCCGAGAATCTTTCCGCCTTCTTTGAGAACCCAGACTTCGTGGGTCTTGATGGCAGCCGAGGTGACGGTGAGATCTGCCGCGACGATCCTCAGGAACTCGGCGTCGTATCCCCAGTGCGCCTTGGAGCGGCGGGATAGATCGGTGAGGTATTCGGCCTCGTCCATCCGTGCTCGTCGAAACACCGGCGCCTCCCCTCGATAAGGCGCGAGAGCAGCTCACACCGGCGCGTGGAAATACGCGGTGTGCGGTCTTACAAATCTTCGCCCGGCAGGATGAGGCGGCGCTCAAGCTGTCGCGCCCAACGCTGTGCTTCCAGCTCTCCCCCGCCCGGCTCGCTCGCCACCACGACCAATCCATGGCACAAGGCGGCAATGATACGGTTGCGCCACCAGCGGCGTTCCGGAGTTTCGGCGGATGCGCTGGGGAAAGGGCTCATGATGAGCCCGCCCTTCTCGGCAATGCGCTCGGCCAGGGATCCGCGATCCGATTGCAACACGGCCTCGAGTCCCGCTCCCGGAACGGCGACGGTCTTGAGCCCCCGCTCAAGCGCGGCCTCGTGCGCGGTCACGTCCACACCCGGAGACAACCCGCTCAGGATCACCATTCCGAACTCCGCCGCCGCTTCGACCACGCGTCGCGTGCTCTCTGCGATCTCGGGCGTCACGTCGCGAACGCCGACCACGGCCAGAATGGGGCCGCTCGTCAGAACCTCCAGATGTCCCAGGGCGCGCAAAATTCTGGGACGACCCGGCACTTCGAGAACGCGGACCGGATAGGATTCGTCCCCTGGGCGCAGGCGGTGCACACCTTGCATTTCAATCGTGGCTTCAGTCGTCATGGCCATCACCTCTCCTGGTCCCTACCTGCTTTTGCCATCCCCGCCCACGACGCATCGATCGAACCAGACACCGAGCTCCTGGACAGCCTCGGCGACAATGTCTTCGTCCGAACGGCCCGATCGCTTGAGGACATGGAATCCATGGTCGGCTCCTTCGAGCCAGTGCAACGAGGCGCGCGAAAGAGGCGCGACCGCGTTTTCCATCAACTCTACCGAGAGGAAGTTATCGCGCGTCCCGGATAAGAACAACAAGGGCGGCTGGATCCGGTCAAGGTGCTGCGTGCGAAGGCGATCCGGCTGCCCGGGTGGATGCAGGGGGTACGCGAAAAAAACAAGACCGTCGGGGCGAAACGCCTCCGGGCGCTTGGCCGCCGCCAGCGAAGCCATACGTCCTCCCATCGAGCGCCCGCCCGCCAAGCGAGGCACGTCATCGCTAGGTGGAAGGCCACGATCCCAGACATCGATCCAGGTGCGAATCAGAGTTTCCTCGGTGTCGGGGCGGCCGCGTTTAAGCTCAGAATAAATAAAATTGAAACGAAGGACACCGAAGCCCGCCTGGACAAGCTTGGCGGCCAGCAAAGTCATGGAGGCGTTCTCCATGTCGCTGCCCGCTCCGTGGGCTAGAAACACCACAGCGCGCATGGGCGTGCTCGGTCCATCCCACAACGTGGACACCTGACCCGGGCCGGTCTGGACGCTCCCGCGCTTTGACGTCAGTTCGGACCCCGCTTCGGTGCGCCGTGACATCAGACCGGAATTCCGAACTCTCTCAAGGCGTCGTTGAGAGACGTTTTCCTGTCCGTCGATTCCCGTCGGCGGCCAATGATGAGCGCGGCCGGGATGGCGAACGTGCCGGCGGGAAATTCCTTGGGGCGCGTGCCCGGGATCACTACCGACCGAGCGGGAACCCGACCTCTGAGCTCGTGTACCTGGCTTCCCGTCACATCGAGAATCGCGGTGGAGGCGGTAAGCACTACCCCCGCGCCGAGCACGGCCTCTTCTTCCACGACAACGCCCTCGACCACAATCGAACGCGAACCGATGAACGCACCGTCCTCGATGATGACTGGCCGGGCCTGCACCGGCTCCAGAACCCCACCCAATCCCACGCCGCCCGAAAGATGGACGCCTTTCCCCACTTGAGCGCAGGACCCCACGGTGGCCCAGGTGTCGACCAGCGTGCCGGTACCGACATAGGCGCCAATGTTGACGTAGGACGGCATGAGCACGGCATCGGGAGCGACATACGCTCCGTAGCGAACGGTGGCCGGCGGCACGACGCGCACGCCGGCCTTTTCGAAGCCGCGCTTCAACGGGATCTTGTCCCGATACTGAAACGGGCCGTGATCCACGATTTCAACCTGGCGCTGAATGAAATAAAGGAGAATGGCTTCCTTCACCCATTCGTGAACGATCCACTCCGACCCTCGCTTCTCGGCCACGCGAAGCGTTCCTTGATCGAGAGCGGCAACGACCTGGTCTACGACTTGAACCGTTTCGGCGTGTTTTCGCCGCTCCGGTTCCCGCCACGCGGCTTCGATGATCGGCTTCTCTTGGGTCCAGGAATCCATGGTTACCTCGTCAGAGCTTGGCCAACCGCGCGAGCGCCTCTTCCAACACAGACGTCGGCGCGGTGAGCGATATCCGGACAAATCCTTCGCCCTTGGGATCAAGCGCGCTGCCCGGCAGTACGACCACTCCCTGCTCCAGGCATCGCATCGCGAATACCTCGGACGTCATATCGGGGGGCACGCGCATCCAGATGAAGAGCCCGCCCTGGGGAGGAGTGACGTCGTACCCGGCCTGGATCAAGGCCGAAAGCGCACGATCCTTGCGTTCCGCATAGATCTTGCGTTGTTCGGAAGCGTGCGCGTCGTCATTCCAGGCCGCAGTGGCCGCTTCCTGCACGAAACGTGGCGTGGCCACGCCGAGACCGGGGCGCATGCGGAGGAGGTCAGCAATGAGTCGCGAGTCCCCGGCCATGAACCCGGTCCGGTACCCCGCCATGGCGGAGCGCTTGGAAAGCGTATGGAAGGCGAGGACGTTTTCTGTGCCGTATTCGAGTGCTCCGGGTGGCCGGTCCCCGAAGTAGATGTCAGCGTAGGCTTCATCGCTGGCCAAGAGCACGCCGTACTGCCGGCAGCGCGCCACCGCCTTGGCGAGAAACGCAGGCGTTGCGGTGGCGCCGGTCGGGTTGTGCGGATAATTGATCCAGAGCATCGCCGCCTTGGCCCAGATTTCATCAGGAACCGCGTCGAGGTCGGGAAGGTAACCGTTTTCATCATGAAGCGGGAGGCGAATCACTTCCCCACCCGCCGCACTCACCCCCAGCGCATAAACTGGATACGCGGGAACGGGAACAAGTGCCAAGGGACGTGCGGCGCTGACGAGCGCTAAGGGCAAGCTGTGAATCGCTTCCTTGGAACCGTTCACAGTAAGTATGTCCTGGTCGGGATCCAAATCCACCCCGAAGCGCCGCTTGAGCCACCCCGCCGCACTCTGCCGTAGCCCTTGGACTCCAGCCACTCGGGGATATCCGGACGAGCGAGGCAGAGCGCCGGCCAGCACATCCTGGATGAACTGCGGCGTCGCCTCGGACGGATCCCCAATGCCAAGGTCGATGACCTGTACGCCCTTGCCTTCCATCTCGCGACGTTTCGCATCGAGACGCGCAAACGGATACTCGGGCAGATCCTGGAGATAACGCCCCCTTGGAAGCGAAGCGCTCATGATCCGACCTGATCCAGGAAGGATTTGAGAATGTCGTAGGCGCGTCTCAAGTTCTCTACCGGCACGCGCTCGTCGCGGCGATGCGCGAGCTCGGGTAAGCCCGGGCCGAAATTGATCGCGGGCACACCCCGCGCGGCAAATTGCGCCACGTCCGTCCAACCTTGTTTTCCCCGCGCCGGTCCGTCCACCGTCTTCATGAATTGCTGCACGAGCGGCGCGTCCTGGCGGGGCGGAGCGGCCGGAGCGGCATCGACGATCTCCACCTCGGCGGTTTGCGGACAGAGCGCTCTCAGGTACGCCTCTGCCGTCTCGACCGTGCGATCGGGGGCAAAACGGAAGTTCAGGTTGAGCATACATTGGCCAGGCAGCACGTTTCGGGAGCGGCCACCTTCGACTAACGTCACGTTCATGACTTCACGATACGCCGCTTCGCCCATCTTCACTTCGCGAATCGGTAAGCCGGCCACGCGAGTCAGGAGCGGAACCGCGAGGTGGATTGCGTTCCGTCCCATCCAGGGACGCGCGCTATGAGCGGGCACGCCATGAACCGTCACGCGCGCGTGCATCGTTCCCTGACACCCCAGCTCGATCTTGTTGTCGGTGGGTTCCAGCAAGAGCGCAAGATCGGCTTGAGCGAGCTCGGGGTTCGCATCCAAAAGCGGCCCCAAGCCGTTTCCGGAGATTGGCCCTTCCTCGCCGTCGTAGAAGACCAGGCTGAGCCGGCCTGTTCTTGGCCCTTCCGCAAGCGCGAGCATGACGGCCAGCCCGGACTTCATATCGCTCGAACCGAGGCCCAGGAGCTGATCACCGGCTTCCGCCGGAGCGGGACCGCCCTGATCCGGAACCGTATCGAGATGACCGGCAAGCACGACGTGGGGATGCCCGCGGCCGAGATCTCCGACCACGCTTCGTCCGATGCGCCGCACATGAACGCCGTCCGAGAGCTTTAGAACACCCTCGACGTAACCTGCAATCGCGTCCTCGTTACCGGTGACGCTCGGAATCCGCATCAGCTCCAGTGTGCGTTCGACCAGGGAGGTCATGGCCCTAGCATACGATAGGGCTTAGTACGGGGCGATCACTCCCAATCGCGACTCGTGCGCTCCGCTTTCCGACGGCCGCGCTCCTTCTTTATCTCCAGGCGTTTCTCCACCACCGCTTTGCGCGGCCGGGTGGCCCGACGCACCTTGGGCTCGACCAGAAGTTTCTCGAGCTTCAGACGCAAGCGAGCCAATGCATCCCGGAGGTTCCGGGTGAGCGACCGTTCGCGGCGCCCAATCACGACCACGCCGCTTGGCCGGTGCAGAAGCCTGACCGCGGTCAACGTCTTGTTGCGGTGCTGCCCTCCCGGGCCTGACGCCCGATACGGAACGACGTCGCATTCCTTGAGAAGCGCCTCGTCGTCATCGGGGAGGGCGTAGGACCGGCGAAGCTCCTCGGCGGAAACGATCACGATCCAACCGGAGTCGAACGACGCGACGCACCCTCGAGGGCCCGCAGCCGGTTGATGCGCTCCTCGAGCGGCGGGTGGGTGGACAAGAGCCCCTTCGACCGGGTCTCGAACGGCTTGAACGGGTTCACGATGTAGAGGTGCTGGGTGGCGCGATTGGCCACTTCGAGCACTTCCTGATCCTTGCCGAGCTTCTCCAGGGCCGACGCCAACCCTTCCGGATTGCGCGTCAGCTCGATGGCCGAAGCGTCCGCCAGGTACTCGCGCTCGCGCGAGGCGGCGAGTTGAATGAGCTTGCCCAGGATCGGCGCCACGATCGAAAAGAGAATGGCGAAGATAGCGATGATGGCCATCAATGCCCCACCGCTGTCTCGGCTCGAGCGGCGACGGCCTCCGCCCCACCACATCCAGCGCCGAAAGCCATCTGCGAGCAGCGCCAAGAGCCCGACCATGACCGCCAACAGCATGGCGAAGCGGATGTCGTAGTTCCGGACGTGGCTCATTTCGTGCGCCAGCACGCCTTGCAGCTCGTCGCGGGTCAACCGTTCCCGAAGGCCCTTGGTGATCGCCACCACCGCGTTACGCGGCCCACGTCCAGTGGCAAACGCGTTCATGGCGGTGTCGTCGATCAAATAGATCCGCGGTAGGGGGAGCCCGGCCGCGATGCTCAGCTCCTCGACGACGTTGTAGAGCTGCGGATCGTCTTCTTTCTTGATGGGTTTGGCACCGCTCATGGCCAGGATCGCGCCTGCTCCGGCTTGGTAGCTGAAAAAGGCGAGAAGAACGCCGATGCCAAGTCCCACCAAAGTCGGCACGAGACCGGCGCGGGGGTCCGCGCCGGTCGCGTACAGGGTGAAGACGTAGACCGTGATCGTGAAGAAGGCCAGGAACCCGACCACCAAGAGCGCCGACTTGCGGCGGTTCTCGGCGATCAGGTCCCTAAACGTGCGCGGCATAGCGTCCTCAGAACGCCACCTTGGGCGCTTCCCGCTCGGTCACGTTCTGGATCTCGAAGAACTCCGCGGGCATGAAGCCGAACATCCGGGCGAACAGTACTGCGGGGAAACTCTGGGCCCGGGTGTTGTAGTTGGCCGCGGTGTCGTTGTAGTTCTGGCGCGCGAACGAGATGCGGTTCTCGGTCGAGGCCAGCTCTTCCTGCAGTTGCAGGAAGTTCTCGTTGGCTTTCAGGTTCGGATAGGCCTCCGCCACGGCAAACAGCTGTCGGAGAGCGCCGGTGAGCACGTTTTCCGCCTGCGCTTGGGCGGCCACGCCTTGAGCGGCCACCGCCGCATTGCGAGCCTGGATCACGCGTTCGAGCGTCTGCTTTTCATGAGCCGCGTAGCCCTTCACCGTCTCGACGAGATTGGGAATCAGGTCGTAACGACGCTTGAGCTGCACGTCGATCTGGCTCCACGCGCTCTTCACCTGCTGGCGAAGTCCGACCAGACTGTTGTAGATGCCGATGGCGGCCATCACCAGGACGACCACTAATCCGAGAAAGATCAAGATGCCTAACATGGCCTCCTCCTCACCGATTCCCAGCGAACCGGTGGCGGAACGGAACCGTTTTGAGGGCCGCCAAGAGAGCGGCTCTCATTCCAAGAACAACCTTACGTAGCGCGGCGGGCGAAGTTGCGGAAAAGCGAACGCCGCGGGAACAAGCGTAAGCCCAATCGGCGCCTTTGGCTACGAGTGGCGGGTGGCGAGAGACGCTACGATTTCTGCACCCTTTTTCCAGCCCGCCTCCGGTGTGAGCAAGCTGGTCACGATCAAGTTGTCTTCCTCGAAGTCGTAGAAGTAGCCTGGGTGAACGAGCACGTTTTGCTCCAGCAGCGCTCCGGCGAAGTCCTCGCCGGTCCAGGAAGACGGTAGTTCGCACACCGCGTACCAGCCCCCCTCACGCTTGCGCTCCACTAAACCAGGCATTGCCTGAATCGTTTCCTCTAGAACCGTCGCATTCCGGCTTACGCGCTCGCGGATGCGATGCTGGACGGAAAAGCGGTTATCGAGCAGTAATGGCGCCGAATCTTGAATCGCCGTACCGACGGACAGATACGCGTCGGCAATGAAGACAAGACGCTCCACCGCGGCGCGCTTTTGTTTCTCCGGCCCGCTGACGCGAATCCAGGCCAGCTTGGCTTGCGGCAAGGCGCACAATTTGGACAAGCCGCCCAAAGAAAAGGTCAATGCGTCGGGTCGCGCGTCGGCCACTCGTTCTGGAGTGAACCCTGGATCCGGATAGTCGAAGAACACCTCGTCCGCGATCACCGGCAAGTCGTCCGCCAAACTTCCAAAGTCATTCACGTCCAGATAGGACCCGGTGGGGTTGTTCGGGTGTACGACGATGAGTCCTCGCGTGCGCTTGGAACGCGCCCGCTTGAGCGAGTCGGCATCGATCCTCCATCGCCCATCGGAGTAGCACAGCGGGTACGCCTCTGGCCTTAGACCCTCGAGCAGGGTCAAGTGCTCGAAGAGTGGATAACTGGGAACGGGAACGAGGATTTCGTCTTCCGCATCGGCCAGGAGCTTGAAGAGAAACGAATAGGCCTCGCTCGTGCTGGCGGTGAGAACGAGGTCGTCCGGGTCGACATGGGGGCCGTAGTAGGCCGCAATCGATTTCCGGGCGGAAGGCAGGCCCTGGGGATCAGGATCGTAGCGCGGATTGAGGGGAAGGAATGGAACCGATTCGAAGAGGAGACCGGCCCGAGTCGGATTGGTTTCCACCAAATCGAGAAACTCAGGATCGGTGGCCCGGCGCGAGGCCACCTTCTCCATGAAACGATTCGTGTCCTCCAGATGTGGAACGCGACGGGAGAAGAATTGGCGGTCAGACATTGAGCGGCCAGAGCCGGAGCATTTCCTCGGCCGTCTGGACGTGGATGGTCACCGTGTCCTCGAGTCGCCGCGCGTAGCCTCCGGCCAGCGTAATCACGAGCTTCGCTCCCAGCGCGTGCGCGGTTTCAAACACGAGCCGATCCCGCCGGCGCATACCTTCCAGCGTGAGCCCCAACCCACCCAGCTGGTCCTCGCGGTAGGGATCGGCGCCCGCCACGTAGAACACCAACTCCGGTTTGCGCTGGCGAACCGACACGTCGAGGCCGCGATCCAATTCGCGCAGATAGTCCTCATCTCTTGTGCCGTCATCGAGCCCAATGTCGAGATCGCTCTCTTCCTTAAGCGGGTAGTTGTTCTCCTGGTGAATGGAAAACGTGAACACTTTCGTATCGCCCTGGAAAATGCGGGCCGTACCATTACCCTGATGCACGTCTACGTCGACCACCGAAATCTTCCCGATCCCTGTCTCCAATGCAGACTTCGCCGCAACCGCGATGTCATTCAGATAGCAGAAACCTTCGGCTCGATCGGCAAACGCGTGATGAAACCCTCCCCCCACGTGCATGGCCGCGCCTCGGGCCAAAGCCAGCTCGGTAGCGGCCACGCTTCCCCCCGCCGCAGTTTCGAACCAGCGCACGATCTCCGGGTTGAGAGGCAACTCCGAGGATGCCGTGGCGAGGGTCCAACGTAGTCCCTCGAATTCATCGAGGTATCTCTGCGTATGCACGCGTTCGAGCATGCTGCGGTTGGCCTCTTTCGCTTCGCGGAACGCGTTTGCCGGCACGCGCGCTTCGGTCAGAAGTCGCTCGCGAATTCTGCGGTACTTTTCGGTGGGAAAGACATGCCCGCCCAGATCGGCTTCGTAAAGCGGGCTCCAGACGAATGCAGGGGTCGGCATAAGGGATGAGGCGGAGGGCTGATAGCCCCCCGCCTCCTTGAAAGATCGTTAACCCTGAGTCTTGATCGTAATGCTCTCGATGACCACCGGCGTCATGGGCTTGGCCTTGTCGTCGGTGCGCACCTTGGCAATCGCGTTCACCACGTCCATGCCCTCGATCACTTCACCGAAAATCGTGTGCTTGTCGTTGAGATGCGCGGGCGGCGACGGAGCGTTGGTGGTGATGAAGAACTGGCTGCCGTTCGTGGCCGGCCCCGAATTGGCCATGGCCAGGATGCCGGGGTGATCGAACCGCAAGGAGGGAGAGAACTCGTCCTGGAACTTCCCGCCCCAGAGCGATTCGCCGCTGTACCCCGTACCGGTCGGGTCGCCGCCCTGAATCATGAAGTTGTCCATCACGCGGTGAAAAATGATGCCGTCGTAATAGCCCTTGGCGGCCAAGCCCTTGAAATTCGCCACCGCCAGGGGGGCCTGCTTGGTAAAGAATCGCAGGGTGATCGTTCCCATGCTCGTCTTCATCACCGCAATCTCGTTGGCCGGGCCGGGATCCTTGTTCATGCTTCTGGTCACAATGGGATTTCCTTCGGCCGTCTTTCCGGCCGTGGTGGTAGTGGTGGCGCTCAAGGGGGTCGCCGAACCCTCCGGCGTGCCCATCGCGGCGCTACTGCTCGTCTCTGGAGCGGCACTCGTCGATTCTTGAGAAGTCGTCGTCGTGGTCTGGGTGGTTGTGGTCTCGCTCTTCTTTTTGCAGCCAGCCACAGCCAGGAGAAGTATGAAACCAAATGTCAAAAAAACCTTCATGGTTCTAATCTCCGTTACGCCGGATGAGGGTGTACGCCAGGGCTTGGCGCCCCGAAAGGGCAGGGAGTGTAGACCGTCCCCTTCTTCCCTTTCAACCGGCCGATTTGACGGCCGATTTGGCCCTGGGGGAGAATCGCGGGCATGGTAACCATCGATCATCAAGGACGTTTCGGGCTCGTGTTCGGGGTGGCGAATCATCGCAGCCTGGCCGCCGCCATCGGCGAGAAGCTGGGTGCCTCGGGCGCCCGCCTGGCCTTTGCCTACCAAAACGAGCGCCTCAAGGACATGGTCGACAAGGCCACCCAAGGCATTTCGAATCGAACGCTGCTCGAGTGCGACGTGACGCGAGACGACGATCTCGAGCGAACGTTCGGGCGAGTAAAGGAAGAGTTCGGAGCGCTCGATTTTCTGGTCCACAGCGTTGCCTTCGCTCAGCGCGAAGACCTCGAGGGCGCATATCGCAATACGAGCCGCGAGGGATTCCGGGTCGCGCTCGACATCTCGGCCTATTCCCTGTTGCCCATGGCGCGTCTGGCCGCCCCCCTCATGGAAGGACGCAAGGGCTCCATCGTGACGCTGTCTTATCTGGGAGCGGAGCGAGCGGTGGCGAGTTATAACGTCATGGGTACGGCAAAGGCCGCTCTGGAGCAAGCAGTGAAACAGCTGGCTTTGGACCTTGGGTCCTCCGGGATTCGAGTGAACGCGATCTCGGCCGGACCGGTCAATACGCTGGCCGCACGAGGCATCAGCGGCTTCCGAGACATTCTGAAAATTTACGAGGAACGTGCCCCTCTGCGCCGCAACATCACCCCGGAAGAAGTCGGAGCGGCAGCGCTTTTCTTGCTGAGCGATCTAGCGAGCGGTATTACCGGCACCACCCTGCACGTGGACTGCGGTTACCACATCGTCGGTTATTGAGGGCGAGGCGCTTCTTCCCATAGCTCGTCGAAGGTTTCCTGATACCAGTTTGCGACCGAACGAAACCCCCGTCGGTGCTGCCAGCAGGGGCCGAGCTTCTTCAACGCTTCCCGATGCTCGGGCGTGGGGTAACCCTTATGGTGGGCGAAGCCGTACCCCGGATAACGCCGGTCCAGACGCCGCATGAGGGTGTCGCGGAAATGCTTGGCGACCAGGCTCGCGCAAGCGATCTGATAGAACCTCTCGTCGCCCTTGATGTGGGCTTCCTGGGGTATGTCGATGGATGGAATCTTCCGGGCATCCACGAGCACCAGATCCGGCTGTGGATCAAGGCGCGACACCGCACGGCGCATCGCTTGAAGCGTAGCCCAGTAAATGTTGATGCGATCGATTTCACGCGGGCCCGAGATGCCGATCGCCACCCCAATGGCTTCATCGAGGATGGCGTGAGCCAGTTCGGCACGCACCTCGGGATCGAGGACCTGCTTGGAATCGTTCACACCGCGAATGGCAGACTCTTCGGGCATGATCACGGCCGCCGCAACGACCGGGCCTGCGAGCGGCGCAACCCCGACCTCGTCCACTCCCGCCAGCGCACGAATGCCGCGCGCGCGATAGGGCGCTTCCCGGCGGCGGAGGCTCCACATCACCGGAACCTTGCGGATCTTCTTGGGTGCGCTTCGTGCTTGGTCGTCCACGATCGGGCATCGTAAGATCCCGGGAGCGCCGGGGCAACCTGATTCCTTCGCGAAAGGGCGGACGTGGTCAAGATTTACACCAAGACCGGAGACGAGGGAGAGACCTCTCTTTTCGGCGGTGAACGCGTGGGCAAGAACGATCCCCGGATCGAAGCCTATGGTTCGCTGGACGAGTTAAACGCATACCTTGGCTGGTTTCGGAGCGTGACGCGAGAACAGGACCTGGCTCGTACCGTGTCCGGAATCCAGCCGGTGCTGTTCGACCTGGGTGCGCACCTGGCGACCCCTTCCGGGGCCGAAAAAGCGCGACGCATTTTGCCCCAGTTGAGCGCGGAAAAGATTACGGAGCTCGAACGGACCATCGATGCACTGGAAACCGAGCTTCCCCCTTTGACTGCATTCGTGCTTCCGGGTGGAAGCGCGGAGAGCGCCTTGTTGCAGGTGACGCGAGCCGTGTGTCGGCGCAGCGAGCGCGCGGTCGTGCGCGCGGCGCGCGAACATGATGTGGACGTGCCTGAAGCGGGCTTGGCTTATCTCAACCGGTTGTCGGATCTGCTCTTCGTGATGGCCCGCGTCGCGAACAAGCGGCAGGGCGGAACCGAAGAGCTGTGGGCGCCCGAACGCCCCGAGCGTTGACGCTTTCGCCTCATGCGCGAGTTCATTCCCCTACCCGATCATTCCGAACGCTTGATAGTGGCGGGCGAAGGACGTTGGCGCCTCGAACGCGAGCAACTCCCCCATCTCGACAATCACGATCTCTTGTTCAAGCTGCTGGTGGCCGGGATTCGGGCCGAGGATCACCCCGGACCTTCGGGACGAGTTCAAGGTGTCCAGGTGGGAGAAATAGCGGCCGTCGGTGACGACGTGACGCGATGGAATCCCTCCGACCGCGCGCTACTTGTTCCGGATGCAAGCCGTTCTTCGGGCATTGCGAATTATGTGTACACCGGCGAGTCATCCGATGATCGCCGCGGATTCCGAGTCATCCAGATCCCCGATCGCATGAACGCCGAGGATGCCACGCTCCTTCCTTCGGCCGCTTTGGCGGCCCGCATTCTCAGGACGTGCGCGCTTCCCAAGGGCGGGCGCTTGCTCGTGGTGGGGCTGGGGCTGGTTGGCCAAATCTTGATGCTCTTCGCCCGGCATCAACGGGTGGAAAAGATTCTGGGCGCCGATCCTTCGCCGACCTTACGCGCCAAGGGAGAATGGAGTGGCGCCACCGGTATCGTCCGGCTTCCCGAAGAATCGATTCAGGATGCCGTGCTGACGATGACGCGACAGAAGGGAGTCGATGCGGCGGTCATCCTATCGCCCAACGCATCGTGGACCGCCGATGCGTCCCGGGTTATTTCCGAACGTGGCACGCTGATCTTTGCCGCTCTGACCCCGCCGGGATTCAACCTCAGCGTGGCTCCGGCCTGGATCCACCAGAACGAGATCCGCATTCAGGGGGTCCGGGGTTTTGGCGATCCCGACTTGCGCGAAGCCATGCGCGCCATCGATCAAGGCACGCTAAACGCGGAGAACTACGTCTCCCGTCGCACCGCCTGGTCGGAGCTTGAAGCGGCGCATCTGGACCCCGCCTACTGGGATCACGGCACGCACGTTTTGATCGAAGGCCCCGAATGGGGCGTTGAAAACCCCCGAAAATAAGCGCATAGTAACGAAGCGACTCCCCTCCTCGCGGGCTGGAGAACGGCCATGTCGAGGACCCAAGAACTCCAAGAAGAATATTCTTCGATTTTGCTTTCCCGGGCCGGTTCCGTCGTTATCCCTCCCTCGTTTAATTGACTCCCAAGGGCTTGGTTGGAGACTGCTCTCGTTGCGCGCGTCGATCATGCCGATAACCTAACGAAAAACGAAGGGCTTGGATCGAGGTGTTCCCATGCGGCGCCTTGGCTTCGTTTTGCCGGCCGTTTTCTCGGCTGGTCTTGTGTTCGCAGCGGGGTGTGGATCCGATTCGCCGCCCCGCGTTTCCAACCGCCACCCGGTGGTCATCATCAAAGGCGGGCCGCTCAATCATTCCGTAGCGTCCTACACCGCCCCCATCTCCTGGAGCGGCTGGGACGAAGACGGCATGGTTACGCACTACGAATATGCGATCGATCCCCCGGAGGTCTTCTCCAGTTGGGAGATCGCAGACCCCGAGCGCTTTCCCGAACTCGACATCACCGTACTCCCCGGAACCGCAAAAGACGAAGACACGTTAGTCGTGTCCAAGCAGGTCAATGGGGACACCGAATCGTTTCGGTGGGTGCAAACGCATGAGTTCAGCCGTTCGTTCACCTTTCAAACTCCTAATCCCGATTCGGAGTTCGTGGATGGAACCATTGAACCGGCCGAACATTTCTCCGGCGCCCATTTCGTTTACGTGCGCTGTCAGGACAATGAGGGCGCTTATTCGGACGCGGACCCGAGTACGAAGGGTGACACGCTCGAGGCTGACTTCGTCGGTTACACCGCGGCGACTCAGACCCCAAGCTCGGTAATCTTGCAACCTAAAATCAAGCAGGAAGTCCTGAATCTCGCCCCCACGCTGCTCGTGACCTGGGAAGGCACCGATGCGGATTCGCCAGACCCGACCAAGAAGCCCAAGGGATTCATATACAAGCTCCTTCGCCTGGACACATTGGAACCGCCCATCTATGTCATTAACGCCAGCCCGGCTCTACTTTACTCGCGGGGGGGAGACTGGATTTACCAGAGTGCAGACTCGACAACGTTGACGCTGCAGCTCGCCGTTTTGGGACAGTACCTTTTCGGTGTGCGGGCGGTGGACGTTGCCGGAGCGATGGAACCCAAGCTCGAGCTGGGACGTAACGCGTTCAGATTCCAGGCGCTTCCAAATTCCAGTAAGCCATCCTTGGTCATCCGCGAACCGTCAATAGGCTCGGTCAAGTTTTACGGCCAAGGTCCGCCGAAAGAGGTCGAAGTTCCGGCAAAACGCGACTTGTACTTCACTTGGTCCGCCACATCGGAAGACTACGGGGAAGTCAAGGAGTTCAGCTGGGGGCGCGACATTCCGGATTTGAGCGTGGAGGGCCCTGGTTCGGGCTGGAACCCCTGGGGGCCGATTCACGCGCCCCCGAATCCGATCAGTTTTCCTAATGCCGGCACGCATGTGCTGTACGTACGAGCGCGAGACATCGCCGGCAACCTGACCGTAGCCCAGCTTATTCTCCAGGTCATTCCCTTCACCTTTGAACGGGAAGTGCTTCTGGTGGACGACACGCTGGACGACATCTTCCCGAGGGACAACGAGCATGATTCTTTTTGGCGCCAGATGGTTGCCGACTATGCGGCAAACTCCGATATCGGCACCGACCAGTTCTTCACCATGGATGTGGCGGGTGAGACGCCGAATCCACCGCCACTGAGCGAGCTCGCTCGGTACAAGCTGGTCATCTGGGAGAATTTCGGCTTGGGTTACAACTCGAACAGCGGGCTCATCCAATCCACTGCTCTCTCACCCAAGCTGTCCGCGTATCTGGGAGCGGGAGGAAAATTGTGGCTCGGAGGTCGCATGACGGTGGGGGCGACAACTCCGGCCGCAAATGAGAGGGGAGCCGATCTCCAGTATCCGAAGACCGAACTCGGGCACGGTGATTGGGCTTGGAATTTCCTCAAACTTCACTCGAGCAAGATCATGAACGACCAAGGCGCACTCGACCGCAACCGCATGCACAGCGTCTGGCCGTTCCCCGGAGGAGCGGCGGCGTATGACAGTATGGTTGTGGATGCAACAAAGCTCGGTGAGTACCAGCGGGCCAGCGGCGGTTTCGCTTACTCGGATGCCGTTTTCGACCCGATCTACGCCGAGGCGGAAGAGGGATTCCGGGGGGACATCGATTCTCTGTACGCCTACGGAACATCGGGGTGGGAGGTTATGGGAATGAGTTCGTCGTATCAGGGCCACCTTTGCGCGTTGCGCTGGCACGACTCCGACCCCGATCGGCAGCACGGGCGCATTCAGTGGTTTGGTTTTGCGCTCTACTTCATGAAGAATGAACAGGCGGCACGCACGTTCAAGAAATCCGTCGATTGGTTCAGAGAGGAGACACCACCCGCGCCGTGAGGCGAGTTCGAACGCCATGAAAAAACCCCCGTTCCGAAGACCGGGGGTTTTCCATCGAGAACCGTAACGCGTCTACTTGTTCGGCTTGAAAAGGGCGAACACCGCGCCCTGGGGATCCTGCGCCACCGAAAACCGGCCCACGTCCGGGATGTCAGTGGGCGGCACGTAGAGCTTCCCGCCCTGCTTCTTGATGCGATCCGCCGTAGCGTCTACATCTGTGGTAGCGAAATAAACCAGCCAGTTGGGAGGCGCCTTTGCCGCCTCCGCCTCGGGGGGGATCGACATCAGGCCGGCAACCTGGGCGTCGCCCTGCTTGAACACGGTGTAGGTCTGGGGGCGCGGCTGGGTCATCTTCATTTCTTCCCGATTCCACCCGAAGAGCTTGCTGTAGAAGTCGCCGGCCTTCTTGGTGTCGGTGGTCATGAGCTCGGTCCAGGAGTGGGCTCCTGGGTCCCCCACGATCCCGGCTCCGATATGCTTCTGCGCTTCCCAGACTGAAAAGTAAGCGCCGGTCGGATCTTGCAGTACCGCCATGCGGCCCAGGTCCATGACATCGAAGGGGTCCATAATGACGGTCGCGCCCAGAGAGGCCGCTTTCTTGGCCGCTTCATCCGCGCTCTCAACGGCCACGTAGGTTCCCCAATGCGGTGGAATGCCGGCCTTCTGACGTTCTTCGTCCAAGCGATACATGCCCCCCACGTCTTTTCCTCGCATCCGGAATAACGTATAGGTCATCCCCTCTCCAGCCGGCCGGTCTTCGGCCGACCAATCGAATAGATCCCCATAGAAACGCTTGGCCGCGGCGGGATCGGTGGTGGTCAACTCAACCCAGCAAAACTTTCCCGGTTCGTGTTTCGTTACTTCGGGCATATAGCGCACCTTTCGAAAGAAATGAAATTCCATGTCTTTGCCCCGAACGAGATGGCTCGGGGATTTCGGGGGGCCGAGGATTGATATAAAAGTATAACCCTCGTCAGCCTCCGCAGCTTCCCTTCCTTGTGATCGGGAATTCTCCCAAACTTAGGCTCAAGGACGGGCAAAAAGAGAGGAGCGGCACCGAGTGCCGCTCCTCTTTTTGTCTCAACGATTTCGAATCCGGTTACGCCTTAACTTCCCAGGTGTCGCCCGCCATCATGAGCTTTTCCAGATCCCCATCGCCCTTCTGGCTCTTCACGTGGCGAATCTGACCCCACACGCGCTCCTCGAAGGGGGCGGCATCCACCTCGCGATAGACCCCGATCGGCATGGGCGCCTTGGGCGGGGAGAGTCGGGAGAGCGCGAACGCGAATGCCGGCTCGGGATCGTGCGCGTTGTGAACGAGCACGTCCGCTTCGGTCTTGCCGTTCCCCAGCTCCACGACCTCGAAGCTCGTTCCCGTCCAGCGCAGACCCCGATCCTTCTTGGCCCCAAAGAGAAGCGGCTTCCCGTGCTCGAGCTCAAGGTTCATTTCCGCCCGCACCGCGCGTTCGGTGAAGTTGTCGAACGCGCCGTCGTTGAAGATGTTGCAGTTCTGGAAGATCTCCACGAAGGCGGTGCCCTTGTGCTGGGCGGCCTGCTTCAGGGTCTGCATGAGGTGCTGCTGATACACGTCCACCGAGCGGGCCACGAACGTGCATTCGGACCCGAGGGCGAGGCTGATCGGGTTTAACGGCCGGTCCAGCGACCCGAAGGGCGTGGACTTGGTCATCTTCCCCTCTTCCGAGGTCGGCGAGTATTGCCCCTTGGTGAGACCGTAGATCCGGTTGTTGAAGAGCAGGATCTTGATCCCGATGTTCCGGCGCATGGCGTGGATGAGGTGATTACCCCCGATCGAGAGCGCGTCGCCGTCGCCGGTTATTACCCACACGTCCAACTCGGGATTGGCGATCTTGATGCCGGTCGCCACCGCCGGGGCCCGCCCGTGAATGGTGTGGAAGCCATAGGTGTTCATGTAGTACGGGAAGCGGCTCGAGCAACCGATGCCCGACACCATGACGATCTTCTCCCGCGGAACACCCAATGATGGAAACACCGTTTGCACGGCGTTCAAGATCGCGTAATCGCCGCAGCCGGGACACCAGCGGACTTCCTGGTCCGTGGCGAAGTCCTTCTTGGTCAGTGCGGGCGTTGATTCGGGGGTGGCGGGTTTGATCATGAGCGGTCCTCGAGATGGGATTCGATCTTGGCCAGGATTTCTTCGACCCCGAATGGACGGCCTTGGACCTTGTTGTAACCAATGACGTCCACCAGATACTTGGCCCGAAGCAGGAGGCTGAGCTGTCCCGTGTTGAGCTCGGGAACAAGCACCTTGCGATAGCGTTTCAGGATATCGCCGAGGTCCTTGGGCATCGGGTTCAAGTGACGCAGATGGACCTGAGCGACCAAGAGATTCTTGTCGACCGCCCGCCGCACCGCGCCATGAATCGCTCCGTAAGTGCCGCCCCAGCCCACCACCAGAAGATCCCCGGATTCGGGGCCGTAGACCTCCAGAGGCGGAAGCTCGTCGGCGATGCGCGCCACTTTTTCCGCGCGGGTATGGACCATGTGTTCGTGATTGATCGGATCGTAGGACACGTTCCCGGTGATGTCAGCCTTCTCCAGCCCGCCGATGCGGTGCTCGAGCCCCGGCGTCCCCGGAAGCGCCCACCGGCGCGCGAGGGTCTTCTCGTCGCGCTCGTAGGGCTGAAATCCATCGCCATTGGCCAAAGTCGCGTAGCGCGGTTTCGGAGCGGGCAAGTCTTCCACGCGTGGAATGAGGAAGGGCTCGCTGCCGTTGGCGATGTAGCCATCGGTGAGCAGGATGACCGGTGTCATGTGTTCGATGGCGATACGGCAGGCTTCCAGCGCCATCCAAAAACAGTCCCCCGGGGTGGCCGCCGCCACGACCGGAAGCGGTGACTCAGCATGGCGGCCGAAGAGCGCCATGAGGAGATCGGCCTGCTCCGTCTTGGTCGGCAGCCCGGTCGAGGGCCCCCCTCGCTGGATGTCGATGATGACGAGGGGCAACTCGGTCATGACGGCGAGCCCCATCGCCTCGCCCTTCAGGGCCATGCCCGGACCGCTCGTCGTAGTGACGCCCAGGCATCCCGCGAACGACGCGCCGATCACCGAGGTGATCGCGGCGATCTCGTCTTCGGCTTGGAAGGTCACCACTCCGAAATGTTTGTAACGAGACAGCTCATGAAGAATGTCGCTCGCCGGCGTGATCGGATATGAACCTTGGAACAACGTGAGTCCCGAACGTCTGGCCGCGGCGATTAAACCGAGCGCAACCGCCGAGTTTCCGGAAATGCTCCGGTACTTGCCGGGAGGCATCTTGGCCGGCGGCACCTCATACGTGCTTTGAAAAAGCTCTACGGCGCGCGAGTACTCGATGCCGCCCTTCAATGCGAGGAGGTTGGCCTCGACCAGCTCGGGCTTGGTCTTGAACTTCTCCCTGATCCACTTCTCGGTAACTTCGGTGGATCGGTTGTAGAGCCAGTAGGTGATGCCCAGCGCAAAGAAGTTCTTGCAGCGATCCTTCTCTTTGGACGGAATCGAGGAGGATTCCAGAGCCTTCCGGGTCAGATCGGTGATCGGCACCTTCACCACCCGATACGCTTCGAGGCTATGGTCCTCGAGCGGATTAGTGGCATAGCCGACTCGTTCCAGATTTCGCGTGGTGAACGCGTCGCTGTTCACGATCAACGTGCCGCCCTTCTTGAGATCGTCGAGATTGATCTTGAGGGCGGCCGGATTCATGGCCACCAGCACGTCCGCCACCGAACCGGGGGTGTGGATGTCGTGGCTCGAGAAGCGGATCTGATATCCGGATACCCCGGGCAGGGTGCCGGCCGGGGCTCGAATCTCGGCGGGAAAGTCGGGATAGGTGGCGAGGTCGTTGCCCACGACGGCGGTGGTGGTCGAGAACTGTGAGCCGACGAGCTGCATGCCGTCCCCGGAGTCCCCGGCGAAACGAACCACCACGTCGTCCACCGTCTCGCGCGGAACGGTTACCGTTTTCTTGTCTTCCATGGCGACTTGGATACCCTCCGGTGGATCCTTTTAGGCCGGTTCGGGCCCCTAAGGCCACAACGGCATTGAAGTTTACGCCAATCCCGGGGTCAGCGCGAGTTCCAGGAAATGTATTACGGAGATCGACCGAATGGAACGCCCGGTTAACTGTGGCCTTGGCTAGCCAGCGCTTCCAGCTTCATCTGGACGGCCCGAACCCGAGGTTTGAGCTCGGGATCCGCGTTCTTCCATAGATCGACGAAGCGTGAGTAGTACTGCATGGCTCGGTTGCGGTCGCCTCGTTCCTGGTAGAGATCGCCCACCCGAACCAGGGTCCCGGCCAGGAAGAAAGCATCGTCCGTGAACCGACCAGGGAAGGATGTGTTCACGAATCGCTCGTAAACCGCCAGGGCCGAATCCGGCATGTCCATGGCCTCGTAGGCTCGTCCCATGAACGGTAGGTCGGTGGTGGGATCGTCGCCCCGCTTCTGGCGATGGATTGTAAACTCTCTAATTGCCTCCTCGGGCCGTCGCTCGGCCAACGCAATCGTCGCCAACGCTTGATGCAGCTCCACATCCTGGTGCTTTTGAATCAGCGGATCAACGGACGATCGGTATTCGGCGAGAAGGGCACGCGCTTTGGCGGGGTCCCCGACCATGGCGTGAAAACCCATGAGGCCCAGATACGGGCGGTCGTCGGGGGCGACCTTTTCGAGAGGATGTGCAGCCAGGAAAGCGTCCACTCGAGCCCGTGCTTCGGGCACGTTCTCGCGAATGAACAAGGATTCCCGAGCCAGGTTGCCCAGGATCTGGAAGTAACTGAACGGCATGCCCAGTTCCTCGAATTCTGTCGTTGCCTGGCGCCAGTAGCGTTCCGCTTCCTGGAGTCGGCCGCGCACCGCCATGAGCAATCCCATCCCGCTCAGGATCTGCGCGTGGATAAACGGGCTTTGCCTGGTGGCCTCGAGTCCCTCCAGCGCCTTCTTCTCGGCGAGATCGTATTGCCATCGTGAGCTGGTCAGAAGAAACTCCTCTTCCCCCGCCTGAGGGGTGTCGGGGAATTTCTGCTTCAACTCGGCGAGGGATTTCTCGGCGTCCCCATAGCGCCCCAACCGCATTTCCTCGTTGATGATGTTTCCCAGCACGAAGGATGTCGGTGAAATGGCGTAAGCACGTCGGAAGAACTCGAGCGCGTGCTCGGGGTCTCCAAGCCGTTCGGCAACGACACCGGCATTGTTGAGTGCCCAGGCATCATCGGGATTCATATCCAGGATTTTTTGACACGCCAGACCGGCCTTATCCAGTTCGTTCACGAACATGTAATAGGAACCTTCGGTCAGGTATCGCTCCCGGTCGGGGAGCCTGTCGCGGAGACGGTAGGCCTTCATCGTCGCCATACGCGCCTGGGCAGGGTCACGTTCCATGTTGTTGAGGATGGTGGCGAGCTTGCGGTAGGCCATGGCAAAGGTGGTGTCGAGGCTCACCGCTTCATTGAGGAGGGCGATGGCCTTGTCGTTGTTTCCCTCGAGGGCGTTGGCGCTTACCCCTTGCGTGTATTTCTGGAGCGCGGCCAAGGAAGGCGTTGTGACTTGTTCGAGGGGCTTGTTGGCGCGAATCGATTTCAAGCTCTCGCCGATACGCTCCCGGAGCTTCTTGGACAGGCGATCCACTGCGCCGATCAGCTCTTCCGGTCCATCGGCACCCTCACGCCCGGCGACTAGGACGTCTCCGGTCTCCGCGGCCAGGAGTTTGGCAGACAGCACGTACCCCTTTCCGAGAGGTCGTAGCTCCCCCACCAGTATCCCCTTCATGCCCTCCCGGATAGCCAGCTCGTGAGCCAGGTCGGCAGTGAGCGGCGTCTTGGGATCGCGCTGCATGCGCATGAATGCTTCGGCAATTTGCGATGCGGGAACGATGGTGACCGAGGGAGACTGGGCGAGATCGACGCTCAACGCTTCCTTCAAGGTGGCGCCAAGCAGGCTGTCCGGCGTGGCGTTCTCGAAATCGGCGATGAGGATACGGGCGCGGGTATCCAGCACGCCGGCGGAAACGAGCGAAGCGCCCGGGCCGATGCCCGTCTTCCGCGAGAACATGTAGCCCGAGACGAGAACCGCGAGCCCGAAGAAGGCGACGCCGCCGGCGAGAATGGCGTTGCGCCACGTCCACCACCTTCGTGCCCCGGCCGCACCAAACCGGTTCTGGAGAAACGCGGTGGCAATGAGAACGGGGAGGCCGATCGCGAGCAGCACCAGCGCGGCCGAGAACACCCAATCCGGAAGTCCCAGCTTCTGCACCAGGAATCGGGTGATCAAAAGAAGCACGGACGAAGCGATCAAAAACCCCAGGGCAACCAGCGCGAGCTGCAGCAGAAATCCTTGCGGCCGGGAAGGCGTTACGACCACGGTGGACGCGGTTTCGGAGTCGTGCGCTCTGGAAAGTGCGGAGGCGAAATCGGAAGCCGTGCTCCACCGGTCGGCGGGAAGCTTTTCGAGCGATCGCGCCAACGCCTGTGCGATCGGCTCCGGAACGGAGGTCCGAAGATTGCGAATGGGAACTGGCGCCTCGACGAGCACGCGCTTCAAGAGCGTGGAAACAGTCGGCGCGGTGAACGGAGGGCTTCCGGAAAGCATCTCGTAGAACACGCACCCCAGGCCGTAGATATCGGAGCGCGCGTCCCCCGGTTCCCCGGTCGCCTGTTCGGGGCTCATGTAGGCAGGCGTTCCGCTCACTGGCTCGCTTGCCAGGACCGTGCGATCGGTCGCGATTTGAACCGCCCGCGCGATTCCGAAATCGGCCACCACGGCGTGCCCCCCGGTGAGAAGAACGTTCTCAGGCTTGATGTCCCGGTGCACGATGTGTTTCTCGTGCGCGTAGGCGAGGGCATCTGCAACATCGCGCGCGATGCGGATCGCGTCCTCCAGTGGCAGTTGCCCCTCCCGCCGCAATCGATCTCTCAGCGTCTCCCCTTCCACGAATGGCATCACGTAATACAAGAGCCCGTCCGCCGAACCCGAATCGTGAAGCGGAAGTATGAGCGGGTGCTGCAAACGCGCGGTGACCTGCATCTCATTCAAGAACGCATCCCTGCCCACCCGTTCGGAAAGCGCGGGATCCAAAACCTTGATCGCCACACTGCGGTCATGTCTTAGGTCACGAGCCAGATACACGGTGGCCATGCCCCCGCGACCGATTTCCTTCTCCACCGCATACCGCTCAGATAGCGCGGTTTGCAGGCGGGTTAGCAGATCGTCCACGCTCACTCCTATCTCAAATCCGGCCCCGGCCTCAGCTTCGTGACCCCCGGGTCAACGCTTCCAGCTTCAATTTGACCGCGCCGACGTGCGGTTGTAACTCGGGATCCGCGTTCTTCCAGAGATCCACGAATCGAGAGTAGTACTCGATGGCCCGGTTGCGGTCCCCTCGTTTCTCATAGAGCTCGCCCAACCGTAACAGGGTTCCCGGCAGGAACCAGGTATCGTGGACTATGCGAAAGATATGTGGCGTGTTGAGATAGCGTTCGTACACCGCCACCGCCGAGTCCGGGAGTCCGGATGCTTCGTAAGCCCGGGCGATGAGCGGTAGATCGATGAGGGGGTCTTCGGCCTGTTTCGCGCGATGGGTGGAAAACGCCTCGATAGCCTCGTGCGGGTGATCTTCGGCCAGGGCAATGGCTCCCATGACGCCGGGAACATTGTCTTCCTGACTCTTTCGAATCAAAGGCGGTACGGATCTCTCATATTCGGACAAGAGGGAACGTGACCGCGTAACATCCCCTGTCATCGCGTAGAGGGTTATGAACTCCATGTAGGGACGTTCTTCCACCGCCACACGTTCAAAAGGCAGCTTGGTCACAATCTCCTCGAGAGCCGTTCGGGCCTTTCCAGGATTTTCCCTCAAAAACAAGTTCGCCCGTACCAGATTGTCGATGACGGTGTAATAGCCGGTTGGGTTTCCTGCCTCTAAGAGCTCGAGGCTCCCCCGACGCCAGTAGAGTTCCGCCTCTCGAAGGCGGCCGCGCACCGCCATAATGAGCCCCAAACCGCCTTGGATCTGGCCATGAAAGAACGGGCTCTGTTTCATGTAGTCCAGAGCTTCCAGGCTCAGCTTTTCCGCAAGATCGTAGTCACCTCGGGCGCCCGATATCATGACCTTCCTGAATCCTACCTGCGGGTTCTCTGGGAACTTTCCGCTGTATTCCTGGAGCGACTTCTCCGCCTCCTCATACCGCCCCAAACGGACCTCGCCGTCGATGATGTTCCCGAGGGCGAGCGCGCTGGGAGAAGCGGCATAGGCCCGTCGGTAAAACTCGAGGGACCGTTCCGGATTCCCGAGCTCCATGTACACGACGCCAAGATTGTTGAGCGCCCACGCATCATCCGGGTTCGTGTCCAGAATCTTCTGATACGCCATCGCTGCTTTGTCGCTTTCGTTGAGGAATCGGTAGTAGGTGCCCTCGGTCAGGTAACGTTCGCGATCGGGAAGCCGCTCCCGGAGCCGGAATGCTTTCATCATTGCCTCGTACACCTTGACCGGATCGCGGTTAAAGTTGCCGAGCACGGTGGCGAGTTTGCGGTAGGCCATGGCGAAGGTGGTGTCTAGGGCCACGGCTTCGTTGAGAAGCGCAATCGCCTTGTCTTGGTCTCCTCCGGTCTCGGTGGCGGCGATGGCCTGCGAGTACTTCATGAGCGCGTCCAAGGAGTTCGTGGTGACCTGTTCGAGGGGTTTGTTGCCACGGATCGATTTCAGCGATTCGCCGATGCGTTCACGGAGCTTCTTGGAGAGCCGATCGACGGCTCCGATGAGCTCGCCAGGACCGTCGGCTCCTTCGCGGTGCGCCACGAGTACGTCTCCGGTCTCGGACGAGAGCAGCTTGGCGGAAAGCACGTAACCATTCCCCAGAGGACTCAAATCCCCTACCAGGACTCCCTTGATCCCTTCTCGTATAGCCAGCTCGCGGGCCAGGTCCGGGGTTAGTGGCGACCGTGGATTTCGCTCCATGCGCAGGAGGGATTGGACGATCTGGGCGGAAGGCACAACGGAGACCGATGACGACTGGGCCATGTCCACACTGAGAGCTTCCTTGAGCGTGTTGCCGAGCAGGCTGTCGCCGGTCGAGTTCTGGAAATCGGCAATGAGAATGCGGTCACGTTCATTGAGAACTCCGGCTGACACGAGCGAAGCGCCGGGACCGATCCCCGTCTTTCTCGACACCATGTAAGCCGAGATGAGCAGGGCGAGACCAAGAAACGCAAGGCCACCGCCCAGAAGTGCGTTGCGCCAGGTGAACCAGCGCTGACCGCCGCGCGTGGACCGGATGTGACGCAGGTGATCCTGGTAGAACAAGGTTGCGAGAAGAACGGGCAGCCCGAGCGCGAGGACAACCATGGTAGCGGTAAGCACCCAATCGGGCAGTCCGAGTTGCTGGATCAAGGCGTGCACAAAGAAAAGCACCACGAAAGAGCCCGCGGCAAAGGCGATGAGGAGACCGGCCACGCGCAGGATGAAGGCGCCGGTGCTCGGCGGCGAACCGATCCCGGCCGGCATCCCGCGCTCGGTTTGCTGCGCCGCCGACAAGGCTGCACCAAACTCAGCCGCCGTCTCCCATCGATCGGCGGGGATTTTCTCGAGCGATCGGTGAACGACGTCCGCAAGTCCTTCCGGGACGGAGGCTCGGTGATTGCGCACCGGAACCGGAGTTTCGACCAGCACTCGTTTCATGAGAGCCGAAACCGTGGGCTCGACGAACGGAGGGTTGCCGCACAGCATCTCGTAGAGCACGCACCCGAGGCTGTATACGTCCGACCGCGCGTCCCCCGGCTCCCCCATCGCTTGCTCCGGGCTCATGTAGGCCGGCGTACCGCTCACGCCCTCCCCCGCCCGTATCGTGCGATCTCCCGCAAGCTGTAGCGCCCGCGCAATGCCGAAGTCGGCCACCATCGCGTGGCCTCCGGTTAGGAGGATGTTTTCGGGCTTGATGTCCCGGTGCACGACGTTTTTCTCGTGCGCGTAGGCAAGCGCGTCCGCAATCTCCCGGGCGATCGGGACGGCGTCCGCGATCGAAATCTGCCCCTGCCGACGCAACCGGTCTCTTAGCGTCTCCCCTTCCACGAACGGCATCACGTAATACAAGAGCCCGTCCGCGGAACCCGAATCGTGAAGCGGAAGTATGAGCGGGTGCTGCAAGCGCGCGGTGACCTGCATCTCGTTCAAGAAGGCGTCCCGGCCCACCCGTTCGGACAGTGCGGGATCCAAAACCTTGATCGCCACGCTGCGGTCGTGTCTCAGGTCCCGGGCCAGATAAACCGTGGCCATGCCACCGCGCCCGATCTCTTTCTCCAGCGCGTACCGGTCAGACAGCGCGGTTTGCAAGCGGGTCAGCAGATCGTCCACGCTGTCTCCCTCAGCTCCGCCCGCCCGTGGCCAACGCTTCTACCTTTGCCTTGGCGGCGCGTACGCGCGGCTGCAACTCTGGATCCGCGTCCTTCCAGAGCTCCACGAAACGCGAGTAGTATTCGATCGCTCGTGCGCGGTCTCCGCGGGCCTCGTAGAGCTCCCCGAGCCGGACCAGGCTGCTGGCTAAGTATTGGGCGTCATGTCGCAACCGAAAGTACTGGGGAGTGGTTACGAGTCGTTCATAGGAGACCATCGCCGAATCCGGCATGTTCAACATCTCGTAGGCCCGAGCCATTAGAGGAAGATCGATGAGGCGATCATAGCCTTGCTTGGCTCGATCAAGCTCGAATTCTTGGATGGCTTCTTGGGGACGATGTTCGGCCAAGAGAACGGCTCCCAAGATGCCATGGATGAAAAGTTCCTGCGTTTTCCGGATCAACGGATCGATCGAACGTTCGTATTCGGCCAGGAGGGCGCGGGCTTGGGCAGGATCCCCTGACATTGCATAAAAATAGACAAGCCCGAAAAAGGGTCGTTCGGCCGGGTCCAAGCTTTCGAGGGGAGTTTTGACCAGAGTTGCATCTAAAATCGCCTTGGCCCGGTCAGGATCATTCCGAATCAACAGGTTCTCCAAAGCCACATTCAACATTGGCCCAATGTAAGAGCCTGTAATGCCTGCACTCATGTAGACTTCTGTGGCTTGACGGGAATAGCGTTCTGCTTCGCCTAGCCGGCCTCTGATCGCCATGAGGCGCCCTAATCCGCCCAGAGTGCGTCCATAAAGGAAAGGGCTCTGTCGAACCGCGTCGAGAGTGGCGCGGCTGGTGGATTCGGCGATGTCGTATTGACCCTGGGCCTCACTCAGAAAGAATCGCCTCTCATTGATCTGAGGATTTCCGGGGTATTTGGCGGTGAACTCCTGCAGTGTTTTCTCGGCATCGTCGAATCGACCCAGGTCCGCTTCTCCGGCGATGACGTTCCCCAGGGTCAACGCCGACGGAGCCACCGCATCCGAACGCCGCGCGAACTCGAGAGATTTTTCCGGCTGCCCCAGGGCTTGGTACTCGACTCCTAAATTGTTGAGTGCCCAGGCATCGTCGGGGCTCATGTCCAGGATCTTTTGAAAGGCCAGCACGGCCTTCTCCGGCTCGCCGGTGAGATCGTAATATTGGCCCTCGGTGAGATACCGTTCGCGGTCGGGCAGACGGTTTCGCAACTCGAAGGCCCGCAGGGTGGCCCGAAACGTTTCGGCGGGGTCTCGGTTGACGTTGTGGAGGATCACGGCCTCTTTGCGATAGGCCATGGCGAAGGTGCTGTCGAGCTTCACCGCTTCGGCCAAAAGAGCAAGAGCCTTGTCGTCGTCGCTTTCCATTTCCGTCGCATACACGGCCTGCGAATATTTCTGGAGCGCGTCCAATGAACTCGTGGTGACTTGCTCCAAGGGCTTGTTCGCGCGAATGGACTTGAGACTTTCGCCGATGTGTTCGCGGAGCTTCTTGGAGAGTCGGTCTACCGCCTGGATCAGCTCCTCCGAACCGTCGGCGCCCTCCCGCTCCGCCAAAAGAACCTCGCTCCTTTGCGGAGACACAAGCTTGGCCGAAAGCACGAAGCCCTTCCCCAGCGCGCGCAGCTCGCCCGTTAGCACTGCCTTCATGCCTTCCCGGATGGCCAGCTCTCGAGCCAGATCCGCCTTGAGAGGCGACTTGGGATCGCGCTGCATCCGTAAGAGACCTTCGGCGATCTGGGACCCGGTAACGATGGTGACCGAGGGCGATTGGGACAAATCCACGCTCAATGCTTCTTTGACCGTTGCGCCGAGCAAACTGTCGGAAGTCGCATTCTCGAATTCGGCAATGAGGATGTGATCCCGTTCGTCGAGCACACCCGCGGAAACCAAGGATGCTCCGGGGCCGATGCCCGTTTTTCTCGACAACATGTATCCCGACACGAACAGGGTGAGAGCGAGGAACGCAATACCTCCGCCCAGAATGGCGTTGCGCCAGGTCAACCAGCGATGCGTGCCCGGGACGTGGCGCTCGCGAAGAAAACGGGTTTGGTGGAACAACGTCGCGAGAAGCACGGGGAGACCGAGGGCAAGAACAATTACGGTGCCGGACAGCACCCAATCCGGCAGACCCAACTGCCGGATCAAGGCTCGCGCGAGGAAAAGCACCAGGAACGAGCCCGCGGCAAAGCCGATCAAGAGACCGGCCACCCGCAACGCGAGACCACCTGAGCTCGGCAAGGGGCTGGGTAGGGTGGTAATCGTGCGTTGGGTATCCTGTACGGACGACAATGCACTACCGAGCTCCGCTGCCGTCCCCCATCGATCCGCGGGAATCTTCTCCAAGCATTGGGCAATGATTTGAGCGAGAGACTCCGGGACCGAGGAACGGTGATTACGAACCGGAACCGGAGTTTCGACCAATACGCGCTTCATGAGGGCCGATGCGGTGGGTTCAACGAACGGTGGATTGCCGGCCAGCATCTCGTAGAGCACGCACCCCAGGCTGTACACATCCGAGCGCGCATCCCCTGAGTCCCCCATCGCCTGTTCCGGGCTCATGTAGGCGGGGGTGCCGCTCACACCCTCGCCCATGCGCACCGTACGGTCCCCGGCCAGCTGAAGCGCTCGCGCAATGCCGAAGTCGGCCACCATAGCGTGGCCGCCGGTGAGCAGGATGTTCTCGGGCTTGATGTCCCGGTGCACGATCTTCTTTTCGTGCGCGTAGGCAAGCGCGTCCGCAACCTCCCGGGCAATGCGGACCGCCTCCGGGATCGAGAGCTGCCCCTCCCGGCGCAACCGGTCTCGCAAGGTCTCCCCGTCCACGAAGGGCATCACGTAATACAGGAGCCCGTCCGCCGAACCCGAATCGTGAAGCGGAAGTATGAGCGGGTGCATGAGGCGCGCGGTGACCTGCATCTCGTTCAAGAACGCATCCCCGCCCACCCGTTCGGACAGCGCGGGATCCAGAACCTTGATCGCGACCTGGCGGTGGTGTCTCAGGTCTTGGGCCAGATAAACGGTGGCCATGCCTCCGCGCCCGATCTCCTTCTCCACTGCATAGCGGTCCGCGACCGCGGTCTTGAGCCGGAGAAAGAGATCGTCCATTCGCGTTTCCTCGAACTACCGGGACTGCTTGGTGATGCGGGCCAGATCGGACTCGGACACGTTGAGAAGCTTGATGGGCACGAGGCGCGGAGTCAGGACGGCCCAGTTCGCGTTCTTCTTGAAAACCTTGTGAAAGAGCGGCAGCGAGTCGTCTACCTTGCCCGCGTTGGCCAGCGCGACCGCGTGCCAGAACATCATCTCCTCGTTCTCGGGACTCATTGCTTCGGCGGCGCCGTATTCGCGACGGGCACCCTCGACATCGTTGTGCTCCATGGCCGCGTCGCCCGCATTCATATGCTGGTAGGCCTGATGAACCCGCACCAGGCGCTTGAGCTCCTTGATCGGGTCCGGCGAATCCTCGACCCGCAGATCCATGACGCGGTCTTCCCAGGGGCGGCCGGTCGCTTTCGCCGCCACGATAAGGATCGCCGCTGATTGTTTGCCGCGAATGTCGCCCTTTTCGCGCTGCGCCGCCTCCAGCGCGGCAATCAAGCGGTCGGCAAAGGGACCCGAAGCGTGTTCATAGGCGCTGGCCATCGCGTCCCACACCGTGTTCCGTTCCATCAGGTTGGCTTCGGTGGTGTAGCCCTGACCCGCGTGATGGCCCGCTTCCGGGATGCAACGTGCTCCGGTGTGAACGGCCACGCGTCCCTGGGTGTCGACAATCGCCACTTGTCGCACGTCCGAACCGGCGTCCGCGGCCAAAAGACCCTTGAGCGCGTCCTCCGGACTCTTTCCCGCCTTCAAGAGCTCGAGGGCAAGAGGACCGTAGGAGGGATCGACCAAAGACTGCGTGGCTACCGCGCCCACGCCTGCTTCCGCCCAGGAGACGATGGATCCCACGGAAAACCAGTGGGATTGCACGGCGACCCCCATCTGACCGGTCTCGGGGTCGCGGGCCACGATGGAAAAGGTGTGCACCGGACGATCGGTCATCACCGCCTCCTTCGATTCTTGCGCCGAGCCAACCAAACACGTTCCGGCGACGAGGAGAACAAGCACGCACAAGGTTCGCATGAAGACCTCCAGCAAAGAGCCATCCTGGGTCGAGCAACCGAACCGCCGGGCGAGCCGAAGACTAGCAGGGTAGCCGACTGCGGTCTCGCCGTCCCAGCAGGGCCGGGGCCGCCCCGGATCCGGCATCGAATCCACCTGCAATCACCTCTGTAACTACAAGAAAACAAGTGATATGGCATCGAGTAAATGCCGAACCAGGGAATAAAGGGATGTCCGGCATCATACGGTCCCTGAGTCCCGGCTCCGGTGGCGATCCGCTTCCGGAAAGGAGTACCATTTACGCCAATGATTGCGCTGCGCCCGCTTCCCGGAGTTCTCATGATTCTGGCCACCGGTATTGGATTGGGGTTGGGATACAACGCCTTGCGACCCCAGCCCTTACCCTGGGTGGCCAAGCCCTTGCCCCAGATGAGGGCACTGGAGGATTCCACTGCCGCCGATTCTTCGTCCCTGGAGAACCCGCAAATCATCGAATTGAGCAAGGATTCCACCTCGACGCGGGTGGAGCGCCAGCGTTACGACACCATGCCGGTTCAGCCTCCTGTGGGCGCGATCGATTCGTCGACGCATTCCGTGACCCAGGTGGCGCCCTCCTCGCCCGAAACGACGACCGTCCCGGCGACGCACTTGGCGGACACATCGACGGTGAAATCCACTCCTCCCGCGCAGAGCGCGTATTCGGACATTCCCGAATCCGAAGATCCAATCAAGGTGAGCCTGGCTCAGACGAAGAAGTTCTTCGATCGCGGGAACGTGGTGATCCTCGATGCCCGTGATCCCGAAGAGTACGCGGAAGGACACATTCAGGGCGCTTTGTCGGCACCGACGGATAGCAAGATGGGCGATATCGAGTGGCTTCAGAAGATGGCCCAGGATCCGCGGCCGATCATTTGTTATTGCAGCGGCGGCGACTGCGAGCTATCGATCGAGCTTGCCACCGAGCTCACCCGAACCGGACACAGACGTGTTCTGGTGTTCGAGGAGGGCTTCCCGGCCTGGCAGAGCTCCGGGTATCCCGTCCAGGAGGGCAGTGCTCCGTGATCGGCGACTGGCGCTATCTCTTCCGTTTCGCTCTCGGCGTGCTTTTCATCTGGGCCGCCCTGGGTAAGATCGCCGATCTCAATCATTTCGCTTACGACGTTCACAACTTCCATTTACTACCCCGTGCGGTCGAGAACGTTTTCGCCATGGTCCTGCCTTGGATCGAGCTCGTGGCCGGCTTGCTCCTTATTCTCAACGTGGCGCCTCGATCGGGAACGATGGTGCTGGGCGGACTGCTGGTCATTTTCCTCTTTGCCATTGTGAGCGCCTTGGTGCGCAACCTCGACATCGCGTGCGGCTGCTTCGGTACCAAGGATGCGGGCGTGACCGGCCTGATCACGCTCTTCCGCGACATCGGCTTCCTGGCGTTGGCCGTGCTCGGATATCCCTGGCGTAATCCGGTCATCCTTGCCGAACCTGTTCAAATCGAAGCCGAATCCCCGCCTCTTTGAGCTAGCTCGCTCCTAAATTCCACTGAGCCCTGATAGAGTGCCGCCCGTGAGCGGCCCGCTATTCGTGTTGATCCTGGGCGGCGGATTCCTCGCCGGCGTCGTGAACACGCTGGCCGGAGGCGGCTCGATCATCACCCTCCCGCTTCTCATCTATGCCGGCCTCCCGCCCACCATGGCCAACGCCACCAATCGCGTTGCCATCGTGCTCCAGAATGTCGGCGCGCTCGCGGGCTTTGAACGCCACGGTCACCGGCCGGGTCGCGAAGCATGGATTCTGCTCGGACCGTCCATGGCCGGAGGCATCGTGGGGGCTCTTCTTGCCATCGATGTCGACGAAGCACTGCTCAAGAAAATCATCGGGCTCGTTCTCGTGCTCATGCTCATTCCTATCCTTCGCCGGAGCACGCCCGATCGTGTGCGATCGGAAAGAATCGAGATCAAGCCTTGGATGTGGATCGCGTATTTCCTGGTCGGGGTGTACGGAGGATTTCTGCAGGTGGGGGTCGGCTTCCTGTATTTGGGTCTGCTGTCTGGCATCCAAGGCATGAACCTGGTGCGCGCCAACCTGCTCAAGGTGTTCTTCGTGCTCGCCTACAGTCTCTTCGCGCTTCTTTTGTTTGTCTGGAAAGCCAAGGTGGACTGGGTCGCCGGCCTTGCGCTGGCACTGGGCACGACCGGTGGCGGATGGCTGGGGGCCAAGCTGGCCGTCGAGCGCGGGGAACGCTGGATTCGCATCGTGCTCGTGATCGCGGTGGTGGTCGCCTCGCTCCAGCTCACCGGCCTTGGCAAGCTCTTGTCTCGATTGCTCCCCCATTGAACCGCCGGGTTACAATCAAGTCATGGAAGTGAAGGTTAGCTACCGGGAAGGGCATCTGGTCGTGGCCGCGGTGCGGGTGGCGGGTCATCGCCAGGAAGGACGGCCGCCTACCGAAGACGAGATCGCAGCAGTGTGCGGCCTTTCTCGGGAGTGGGTCGGCGTGCTGGTGTCGCAGCTGGACCGCATGGGCGTGCTGCGCCTTCTCACCGGGCCCTTCGAGACTCGGGTCGAAATCGTGGATCACTTGGCTTTGGAGAAGCTCCCCCACGCCGAATCCACCACCGACGTGGAGGATGAGCTCAAAGAATTCGCGGCCAAGAAACGCGAAGAAGACGAAAAGTTGCGGCAAATCTTTACCGGCGAGAACCTGCGCCGCCGGGACGAAGAAAAAATGGGCAAGCTCGCCGACGAGTTCAAAACCTTCAAGCCCAAGCCCCCAAAATCGGCTCCGTTCATGAAGGACGAACCCTCCTAAGGGTCCCTTTTCTCTTCTCAAGAAAGCTTCCCTCCAGGTCGAAAACTTCCGGAAGACCATTGGCGGACGGGGAATCCGATTCTTAGGCCGCACGATCGGAGGCGCATGTACGGAAGCGAGCCGACACGAGAAGCCTTCGGCGGCGTGGCCGGGCGCGTGCTCAAGGGGTCGCTCTCTGTGGGCCCGTTGCTCTCCGGACTCGTGCTCTTGAGCGGCCTCGGCATGCTGGGCTACATGCTCCGCGCCGTGGACGCTCCCGACCTTTACTTTGCTTTGGTGCAGATCACTGTCGTGCTTGCCCTCTGCCGGTTTGCCTTGAACGGTCTGGCCGGAGAGTGGGAAGGCACTCTTTTTTCTTCGCCCGGCGGCTCGATTCTGGAGGCGGCGAAGGTATCGCTCCGCTACGGCACGTTGACGCTCGTCTGGCTCTTGCCGGTTCTTCTACTGGGCTGGCGACCGCAAGCGGTGACGAGCGCCATTGCCCAGCTCATGATGGGTGAGGGTGTGACCAAGGTTCTTGCCCTCACCGCAGTTTTTCTTACCCTGACTGCCCTCACCCCACCCGTGTTCCTGATCGTGTCCGTGGGCGCGAATCGGTATATCGACATCGCAGATCAACGGCACTGGCGGCGGCTCTTTCAAAACCGGGCGGCCGATTTGTTTGTCGTGTATTCGGTGTACTTGGGCGCGCTGGGGATGGTGCTCTGCCTGTCGCTTCCCTTGTTCTCTCTTCTGGCAGGGCATAAGGAGATGGCCACCTTCATTGGATTTCTCTTCGTTAGCTTCGCGGGAGGCATGTCCCTGGATCTTCTGGGACGGCTATGCGGATTTTTCGCTTCCCATGAGGCCGTGACGGAAACGATCGAAGTGCCCATGGGGGAGGTGGACACTCCCGAGCCGACGTCCACTCCCACGTTACGGCTCGTGACCGGGACTCCTCGGGCACACCGCGAACCGGCAGCTGTCTCCCCCACACCCGCCGTCCCCGTTCTCAAAGTGTTATCACCCACCGGGAAGCCTCCGCTTCTCGACGCCCGCGAACGCTTGGATGAGCTGGAGCGACGCCGCGAAATCGATCCCGAAGGCGTCATTTCGACGTTGAAGGATATTGAGGAGAGCTATGCTCCCCATCCTCTGGTGTTGCATCGCCTCTGCATCACGCTCTTCGAGCGAGGCAACACGATGGACTCGCTGTTGGTCGCTCGGGAAGCGCTCCCGCTTTGCCTCGAGCGCGGCGCGCAACGGTTGGCGGCCGAAATCTACGGCGCACACATCGATCAGGACTTCGGTCTCTCGCGAGATACGGTGCTCCTCCTGGCCCAGGACCTCCGGCGTCATGGACAACTGGATGCGGCCGAACGTGCCTTCGGAAGCATTATCGATCGCGACCGGGGTGACCGCCGGGCGGTGAAAGGCATGCTGCAGGTAGCTGAGGATCATTTGGTGCGGAGCGAATACTCCGAAGCTCAGCGGCTTTTCCGCATGCTCCTCGATCGATGCGGCGATTCTCCCCTCGCCATGCACATGCACGACGGCCTCGCCGAAGCGGAACGCCGTCTCGCCAAAGCCTCCTAGACCTTTCGCACCTCCGCCGTTTGGAACTTCCCTCCGCTTGTGGTGGAATGATCTACTTCGGAGGACCCATGAAATACGATGGCGTGGTGATCGGGGGGGGCATAGTGGGACTGGCGGCGGCGTGGCATTTCCGCGGGCTGGGCCCCACCCGCGTCCTTCTCCTCGAAAGATTCCAGCAGGGCCATGAGCGTGGCAGCTCGCATGGCACATCGCGGATCATCCGCAGTGCCTATCCGTCTCCCGCGTACGTCCATTTGATGCGGGCCGTCACCCGTGAGGAATGGCCTCGCCTGGAGTCCTTGGCCGGGACCCAGCTCGTGTTTCCGTGCCCGGCTTGCTTCTTCGGACGTGGTGCGCTGTTCGACGCGTATGCCGACACGATGCGCGCCTTTCCAAACGAGGTGGAGATTCTCTCTGGCGCGGAGGCCGCTCCCCTCTTTCCGTCCCTGCGCCTGGATGGGGTGGACGCGATCGTGGATCGCACCGGGGGAGTGCTGGCCGCCCGACGCACGATGGATACGCTCCGGCGCCTGTGTGACGAGGCCGGGGTGGAGGTTCGGGAGAACGCACCCGTGCATTCCTGGTCATCCGAACCGGACGGCATTCGATTGCGATACGAAGGGGGTGAGGTTCTCGCGCGCCACGTCATGGTCGCGGCGGGGGCCTGGTTGAGCGAGCTCCTCCCCTTGCTGAACTCGCGCGTGTTCGTGGCTCGGCAGACGATCGGCTACTTTCGTCTCGATGGTCCCATGTCAGTCGGCCGGTTTCCGGTGTGGTGCTACCTCGGGGACCAAGCCAACGATTTCTATTACGGCCTGCCGGAGTTCGACCGAGACGGGGTGAAGTTGGCCCGCCATTACACCGCGGGCCGTTCCGACGATCCCAACCAGGCGACAACCCCGGATCCGGAGGCGCTGGAGGATTTGCACCGTTTTGCCTCCCGCCGGTTCACCGCGCCCGTCCTGGATATGGCGGGGGCGGAAAGCTGTTTGTACACCTGCACCCCGACCGAGGATTTCATCATCGACCGGCATCCCGAGGATAGCCGGCTGGTCTTCGCATCCGCGTGCTCGGGACACGGCTTCAAGTTCGGTCCCCTTACCGGGCGAATTCTGGCCGAGCTCGTGCTTCTCGGGAAAACGAGCGTGCCCGAGTTCGAAGACCATCGGGCGACGTTCGCCGTAACCTGAACTGTGGCTTAGAAGAGCGTGCTGGCGAGACGGCGGCGATAGTCGCGGGTGAGGGGGCTTTCGTCGCCGAGCACGGTGAGCAAGGCGACCAGCGCCTTACGGGCTCCGTCGTCGTCCAGCTCGCGATTGCGACCCACCAACGTGAGCCATTTTTCGAGTGCCGCATCGGGCTGGCCGTTTTCCATATCCCGAATCGCTTCGCGGTAGAGCGCGACGTCCGCTTCGGGACCGTTCACCTCCCGTGCGGAACCCTTTCCCTTCGCCCATCGCGCCAGGTCGCGAAGTCTCAAGAAATGGCCGGCCGTCTCGTGCGCTTCGGAGTCTTCGGGGATGGCGGCTACCGTTTCCGCGGCTTTCTCGATGTCGTCTCCAAAGAGAATCCGGGCCAGCATCACCCGCGATGCCACGTCGGAGGGATCTTTCTTTAGCTTCTCGTTGAGGAGGCGCTTGGCGTCGTCCTCGCGCCCCTGAGTGAGGGCGCGCGCGACCGGATCTTCGGGCGGAGCCTCTGCAGCGGGCGCGGCCGGCAAGTACCGGCGTAGCCAGTCTCGCACCCCATTTTCCGGAAGCGCGCCGGAAAAGGTGGCAATGGGCTGCCCGCCGGAGAACAAAAACACGGTGGGAATGCTTCGGATCCGCAGCACTTCGGCCAGATCGGGATGCTGGTCGGTGTCGACGGTGACGAGCTTCCACGTCCCCTTCGCTTCCTGAGCGAGTTTCTCCAGAATCGGCGACAGCATCCGGCAGGGGCCGCACCAGGGCGCCCAGAAATCCACCAGCACGGGGACGCGAATGCTCTCCTCGAGCACCTCCCGGGCGAAATCAGCTTTCAATTCGTACGCATTCTTCAAGGCGTCACTCCCTCGATAGCTACGTCGGATAGCCTCCGGTTACTTCAGTATGGGGCATGAATCGCGGCGCTTCTATAGGAGGGCCGGCTTTTCGATTTGCCGAAACTCTGCTAAAAGGAGGTTGCTATTTTCCTCAACTTTGAATGGAGTAAACGCCCATGAAATGGAACTCTGCCACGCAGAGAATGGTGGTGGGCTGGACCGCCGCCGTGCTGGGACTTTGCGTACTGGCTCTGCGAGCCCGAGCCGATACCGTGGGAGCCTGGCACGAGGATCCCCGCCGCCCTTCGGCCACGCTGACGGAAGGGGCTCCGGTCGGAGGGGCCGATCCCTGGCATACCGACGTCCGCCGCCCAAGCCCAGGGATGACCGACAACGCATCGGTGAGCTCGGTCGATCCATGGGCACAGGATGTCCGGCGGCCGGATAACCTGGATGGCGGTTCGGACGACTCCGGGGTCTCGCCCTGGCGCGTGGACGATCGCCGCCCCGCGGCTTGGCCAAGTGCCGAGGGGGCGATGGAAGACAGCGACCATGACGGCGTTGCCGACGCCGATGACCGTTGTCCCGACACGCCGCGCGGAACGCGGGTCGATCGCAACGGTTGCCCGATGAGCGCCAAGGAAACGGAGCTTCTCGATACCGGAACCTTGCGGCTGGAGAACATCTACTTCGATACGGACAAATCGACGATCAAGTCCGAGTCTTATGATGAGCTCGACGAGGTGGGCGAGATCCTGGCCAAGTGGCCCGAGCTCCGGATCGAGATCGGCGGGCACACCGATAATACCGGCACTCCGTCCTACAACCGCGATCTGTCCAACGACCGGGCCGCGGCGGTGAAAGACTACCTAACTTCCAAGTTCTCGCTGCGCAAAGACCAGTACACCTCGAAGGGTTATGGTGAAACGGACCCCGTGACGTCCAACGACACTTCGGAGGGGCGGGCGAAGAATCGTCGCGTGGAGTTCAAGGTGTTGAATCGCGAAGTGTTGCGAAAGTGATCTAACGGAAGCAATCGCTGAGCAGAGGGGCCCGACCTTACGGGTCCTTCTGCTCAATTAATGGAGTGTCAGGTCGCGCTCAAATTCTTTTCCGCATGCGGCTCCGGACCACCTTCTTCCCAAAGCGAGTGTGGCACCGCGTTCTTGAAGAACCACCAGTAGAGAATCTTTCCATATCCCATCGGCTTCCAATCGATCTTCTGATAGAAGGGCTTCAAGAGCCGCTGCATTCGGGGAAGATTGTAGGCCGGCACGCCGACGAGATAGTGATGCTCGAGATGATAATTGGAGTACACGAAGATCCAGTCCCAGAACCAGTTTCCCGGCACGAGCGTGGCCCATTTCGCGGGGTCGGACGGGTCGACCGCGTAGTGCTGGCCAAGGCGGTTGAGTGTGAACGCGAACGGGAAGGTGAGGAACACCGGTACCGCGTGCACACGAGCCCAGGTCGCGAAGCCGGCGTGCGACCAGAGCCAGGCGGCCAAAGCCAGGTGCAGGCCGATGAAGACCACCTTCTCGATATTGATGGTGCGGCGTAAGGCGGCCGGGTATTTGCGGGCCGCCTTCCCCGAGGCTATCGAATAAATGACGAAGAGCGCCGGGGTCATGTAGAGCGCCTTGTACCAGCGCGCGACCCGCTTGGGGCTCAGGTAGGCGCGCTTGGGATCGTCGTCGAGGGTTCCCAACTCGCTGTGATGATCGAGGTGCCAGCGCTTGAACTGACTGGCCGATATTGCGCTTGGCAACGCGTAAACGAGGCCGAGGGCACGCTCCCAGAACGGCCGGCGCTTTTCGAAGATGAGATTGTGCACTTGCTCGTGGAGCAGGATGATGAAACCGAGGATTACGAATCCCTGCAGGATATCGAGCGGAATCCAGATCCACGGATTCGTCACGAAGTAGCAAACAGTCCCGATCCCCAAAAGAAGAATGATCTGCTGCAGGACGAGCAGAAAATGCCGGACCGCCGAGCGCCGGTGAAGGTGTTGAATGTCTTCCCGGCTCAGGAACTCGCGGATCCGGCGCTGGATGTCGGGGTTGACCTTGCGGTCGTAGGAGCGATCCATGGGCTCAATGATACCGCGTCAGGAGCGGGCTAATGCCCGCCGAACCGGCGGATCCAGGGTCAAATAACGGAACTTGGCCTCGAACTCCTCTGGGGTCAGCTTGCCGGCTGCCGCGAGCTTGGCCACGTGCTCGGGGTCCTCGAAATCGGCCGGGTCGAGCCGGATCATGTAGTGGCGGGCGACTCGGTACGAGTCGCTGTCGATATCCACTTCCCGGACGCGGGCCTTCCCCGTCGCCTCGTCGAGCAGGCTCGTGAACGGCATGGGAATGATGCGTCCTCGTTCCACCGTCACCATGGCTCCCGAACCGCCGGAGACGAGGAACGTCACTGCCGCATAGCCGAGGTCTTGGGTGTACTCCAGATCGAAGGGGATGGGATCGGCACATCGGCATTCGTATCCGATGTCCTTGTCGACGATCGTGATCGAGATGCCGCGCTCCTTGAGCCGGCGGCGCACCTCGTTCTTGAGCATGCGCCCGAGCTCGATCTCGCCGAGTCGGATGTTCCCGTGAGCATCCCGCTCCACCGCCGCGTAGCGCGCCATCTCTTCGGGATCCACGCGCTCGGAGAGACCCTCGGCCAGCACGGCCACCCCGTCTCTCCGTCCCATGGCCAGGCGTTTCAAGATCGCACCCTCGAGAATGTCGCAGATCGTCTCGAGCGACGCGCGTTCGTTGCGGAATTCCTCGCCGATCACCGTCAACGTGGCCCCGGCCGCTTTGCCGATTCCCAACGCGAGATGCCCCGCCTTTCGGCCCATCGAAACGAGAAAGAACCAGCGCTCGGACGTTCGGGCATCTTCGAGAATGATCTTGGTGATGGCGGTTCCGACGTGACGCGCGGTCTGGAAACCAAAGGTCGACATGTAACGAGGCAGTGGCAAGTCGTTGTCGATCGTTTTGGGCACGTGCGCGATCGCCATCTCACCGCCCACCAGTTCCTGGATGCGCGAGGCACTCGTGGCGGTGTCATCGCCGCCGATCGTGATCAGAAAATCAACGCCGAGCCCGCGCAGCGTGTTGACGACGTTGGCCAACATCTCCGGCGACTTGGCGGGATTGGTGCGTGACGTGCGAAGCAAGGAGCCGCCCTGGAAGTGAATGCGTGACACGTCCTCGATGTTGAGCGGCAGCACGTGGGTGGCGTCGCCTTCGGAAAGCCAGTGGAAACCATCCATGATACCGAGGACCTGAAGGCCGACGTTGGAGGCTTGGATGGTCACCGACCGGATGACCCCGTTGATCCCGGGAGCGGGACCGCCTCCCACCAGAATCGCGAGGGTTTTTCCCTGAAACTTATTGTTACGCAATGAGGTAAGCCTTTCGAGGGACCCGAGCCCTACGCCCTTCACTATACCCCACTTCCGAGCGGGGCGGGCTTTGGCGGACGGGTTCTGTTATGCTGAATACGAGTCCGCCCGAGGCAGAATACGAGCACACCCGATGGCTACAGGGGGCCGAGAGGAGACGCGGTGCTGGCGATCGAAACATCGGCCCAACAGGTTTTCGCCCGATCGGCCCTGGAGACCGGGCTGATCGCCGAATCCCCCAAAAAGCGCAAGGTTTTGACCGCCGTCATTGCCGCCTTGGGTGGTCTCCGTTCCGAGCGACTGGACCATGCCCACCTGGTGCTCGCCGCCCGTTATCCCGATTACCGGCCCGAATCGCTCTTGCGCGCACTTCAGGAGCGTCGAACTCTCGTTCGTACGTGGGGAGTGCGCGGCGAACTCCAGATCCTTCCCACTTCGCAGCTGGGCCTGTACCTGGCCGCGGCAGCGATCAGTGCGCCGCGGTGGCGACGATTCCTCGATACCCGGTCGAACCTCGCCACATCGGCGCGGCTTCGACTCTTGAAACGCCTTTGTCCTGAAACCGTGTCACGCGACGCGCTTCGGGATGCATTTCCCGATCCGACCACGCGCCTGTTCATGCTCCGCGAAGCCGCGCAAGCGGGGTTGATCGTCTGGAAGGACGGCGACGGCGCTCAGAGCATGTTCGCGTGGACGCAATCCTGGCTGGGCCGTGAGATCGAACCGGAACGCGATCTCACCGAGCTGGTGGGGCGATATCTCAATTCGTTCGGTCCGGTGGGAGCCCCCGATCTCGCTGCCTGGCTGGGTGTAACAGTGGCCGCCGCACGTACGCTCATGGCCAAGCATCGCGTGGAAGAAGTGCACGTCGAGGGTGAAGACCCGCCGACCTTCATGAAACCGGATGATCTGGAAGGCCTGGCCCAAACCCGCAAAAGCCTCTCCCGAGGCTACGTCGTCGTGCCACCCGGAGATCCCATGCTTGCTGCGTATCGCTCGCGCTATCAACTGCCGGAGAGCGAGAACGCGGATCAGGGACTCGTGTTTCTGGATGGGCGTCCAGCCGTGGCCTGGACTCTCGATCAAGGCCGCATCGCGGTGCGGGATCTCGATGGTGCTCAGCACCCCAAGGCCCGGAAAGCCGTTCTTCAGGTCGTGCACCGCGCCGGCATGACCGCAGCAGAGCTCGAAACCGGCTCCTGACCTCTCCCCGTTGTCGCGACGTCAGGTTTCGCGCGAGAGACACTGGTACCGCGACCCGCTAAATCTCACTGCCCTCTTCTTCACGCTGGCCTGGGGACTCATGGCCGTGTTCGGCCGACCCATCGGCGACTACGGCGTCGAAACCGATTTCTACGGCGATTTCGTGCCGACGGCCCGCCGTTGGATGCACGAAGGTCCCCAGGTGGGAAACGGCTTCCGAGGTCCGTTTTATTACATCCTTCTCGGTGTTTTGGGCCAGTCGTTCATAGCCGGGAAGCTGCTCTCGGTGGTGGCTGCGGGGATCGGTTTGCGTCTGTTGGGTTCCGTGGCGGAGACATTCCTGGGCAGCCGGGGGGCGCTGTGGGCCATGCTGGCTCTGGCTGCCAATGCCGTGTTCGTGGAGCTTTCCTTTCGCGCGGCGTCTGATCCCATATTCTTTGCCCTGTTCACGGGCACCCTGGTTCTCTGTCTTCCCGCGTCCGCGTCCCCGGATAATCGAAAACGCAAGGAAGCCCTGCCCGAGTCCCCTCCTCGCTCCTGGCGATGGCTCGCGGCCGGCGTACTGGCTGGATGCGCGTGGCTCACGCGTTATAACGGCATTGCTCTCCTTCCCGCCGGCCTCCTGTTCGCCGCCGTCTTCGCGCGCCCGCGCATCACGGGCATAGGAGCGTTCCTGGGCGGCTGGCTCTTGCTGGCGTTGCCGTGGGCACTCTTTCTGTGGAAGCAAACCGGAGATCCGTTCTGGAACACGAACTTTCAGAACCTCGCCATTGCCGTTTTTGTCCCGAATCCTTCTGTCGCCCAGCAAGGCGCGTTCATGAAAGCGGTCGGGTTCGCATCGGCGGGAGAAGTGCTCGCCGTGGATCCTCCCCAAGCGTTCGGCGCCCTCGGTCGAAACCTGTTCGTTCATGTGGCAAAGGACGTCACCACCCTTGTCACTTGGCCATGGGCCCTCGTGTCGCTGGCGGGGTTCGCGCTCACCTGGCGACGATGGAGAGAGCCGCCTGCGCTGGTCTTCATGGTGGCGGGAGTCTTCGCCTACCTGTCGCTATTACCAGCGTTTCACAATTCGCGCTTCATGGTTCCCCTGCTCGTTTGGTGGATGATGGGGGTCGGGGCGCTCGGCGTGGCGCTCCCCGAGCTCATGAAACGCAAGGATCTGCGGCTCCGCGCGTTTCCCCTCACCGTTACCGTGCTTTTGGCGTTTGTCCTATGGACGCACATCCGGGAAATACGAAGCTCGTTGGATCGCGCGAGTACGAAGGCGTGTCCGCACGAAATCCTGGCCCTGGCTCGCGAAGTGCGCCGGCTTCACCTTCCCATCGGTGAAACGACCCCCATTGCTGCGCGCAAGCCCCAGGTCGGTTACTACCTGAGAGCACCCGTCGTTTCCCTTCCCTTTGGCAACCTCGAGGATCTGCGAAGCTCGGGCGCTCACTATCTCCTCATCTCCGGTGCGGAGGTCATGCTGTCCGCCAGCCTCATGCCGCTCTTGGACCCGCGCCCGGGAACCCCTGTTCCTCGAGGTTTGACGCTGGTCGCCAAGGCATACGCAGATGCGGGGGCCGGCCTTTATCGGCCCGCCATGCTCTACGCGGTCGCCGATCCCCAACCGTATGTTCCGCCGCGTCGCGTGCCCGAGCGGCCGGCGCGCGACACCGTGGTGGGTATGTCCCGCACGGATACGCTGCGGCTCCGACTCGCCCGGTGGCGCCTCATCTGGATGCCCGACGTGCCCAACGCGCCCCTGCTCACCCGCATGTCGGCCGAGGCCAGGGCAACGCCGGAGGCTCTAGCTCTGGAGGGTGACGAAAAACTCATGCGTGGAGACCGTGACGGGGCGAAGACCTTGTACCTGAAAATGTCGGCCAAGAGTTCAAGCGATGCGGCGCATTTGCGTTTGGCGGGAGTGGCGTATCTGGAAGGCGAACGCGCGCGCATGACCGACGAGCTCGCGCATTTGACGGGCCAGCGCGCGGCCCACGATTGGTTCGTGTTCGCGAACGAACTGCAAGCCCATGGCGAGTTCGCGGCCGCGATCGCTCCGTTCGCCGCTTGCCTCGAGGCGGATTCTTCGGCCGCCCCATGCTACGAGCGGCTGGGCCAAACGTTGCTTCAAGCCGGTCAAAGAGAACGAGCCATTCTGGTCCTTCGCGAAGGTCTCCGACGACGGCCCGGCGATACCGCGCTTCGCGGTTTGCTCGAGAAGGTCGAATCGGGAGAGACGAGGATCGCGCTTGGTCCTCGGTGAGGTAGCCGCCCTCGGCACGGCGACCTGCTGGGCATTCGGCACGATCCTTTTCACGCGGGCCGCGCGACGCATCGGCGCATTCACGCTCAACCTCACGCGGATCACCCTCGCCTTGTGCGTCTTGAGCCTCGTTCTTCTCTTCACTCGAGGCCAGCATTGGGCTCCTGACGCCCAGGTTCGCAACATCGTGTTCCTCGCCCTATCCGGTATTTGCGGGCTCACCCTCGGCGACTGGGGTTATTTCCGAGCGTTTATTTACATCGGCCCGCGTCTCACCACGCTCTTCATGACCTTGGCTCCGGTATTCAGCGCCCTCATTGCCTGGCCGCTTTTGGGAGAGCACCTGGGATTCTGGGCATTGCTCGGGATGACGCTCACGATGGCGGGGGTGATTTCGGTCGTGCTCGATCGCCGGAATAAAGACGTGCCGAGAGGGCATCGCATTCGGGGCGCAGTCCTCGCCATCCTGGGTTCGCTCGGACAAGCGGTGGGGCTCAATTTGTCCAAGCTCGGCATGGGAACAGTCGTGGATCCGTTACCCGCCACCGCGATTCGCATGGCCGCCGGCGCGGCCGGGATTTGGGTGCTGGCCCTCGCGTCCCAACGCGCGGGCGGCGTCTCGCATTTGGTGCGCGATCCCGTGGCACGGTGGGCCACCTTGGGCGCCACTCTACTCGGTCCGGTGATCGGGATCTGGCTTTCCCTGGTTGCCGTGCGGCACACCGAGACCGGCATTGCGGCAACGCTGATGGCCACGACCCCCATCCTCATCTTGCCGCTTCTCGTGCTCGTGGAAAAAGAAAAAGTAAGCGCGCGGGCAATCGCGGGAACGTTGGTAAGCGTGATCGGCGTAGCACTTCTTTTCTTACACTGACGTTTTCACCACTCCGGGTGAAACAACTTGAAGATCAGGAAGCAAGCGGAAGCAATCACGCCCGCGGCGGGAACGGTCAGGATCCAGGCCCACACGATGCGGGCCGCCAAACCCCACTTCACCGCGGATAGCTTGGTCGTCGCTCCTACGCCCACGATGGAGCCGGTGATGGTGTGGGTCGTGGACACGGGGATGCCGGCGTGCGTGGCCAAAAACAGCATGGAACCGCCCGCGGTTTCGGCGCAAAAGCCGCCCACGGGTTTGAGTTTCGTGATCCGCATCCCCATTGTTCTGACGATCCGCCAGCCCCCCAGCGCGGTGCCGATGGCCATCGCCAGGTGACAAGAGAGGATGATCCAGAGCGTGTGCGGGTTGCCGATGGAGAGGTGGGTATCGGGGCTCATCATTCCCGCGGCCACGAGCAGGGCCACGATGATGCCCATGGTTTTTTGCGCGTCGTTGCCGCCATGCCCCAGCGAGTACATGGCCGCGGAGAAAAGCTGCGCGCGACGGAAGAGGCGATCCACCGATCCCGGGCGCCAGCGACGGAAGAGCCACGCCACGCCGATCATGAGGGTGAACCCGGCCGCCATCCCGAAGAGCGGGGCGAGCGGAATGAACTCCAAGGTCTTTGACACCTTGGGCCAGTTGAGGATGCTCCAACCCGCATGCGCGATGCCGGCTCCGCCAAAACCGCCGATGAGGGCGTGTGACGAGCTTGTGGGAAGCGACCACCACCAGGTGAGAAGATCCCACACGATCGCACCGATCAGTCCGCACAGCACCACGTACACGTAGGCGGGGTCCGCAGCATTAATCTTCACAATCTTGGAAATCGTGTCCGCGACCTTGGGCGCGAACACGAACATGGCCACGAAATTGAAGAACGCGGCCCACAGCACCGCCGCCCGCGGCTTCAGCACCCGCGTCGAGACGACGGTGGCGATGGAATTCGCGGAATCGTGAAAGCCGTTGATGACGTCGAATCCGAGCGCAATTACCACCGTCGCCACGACCACCCATTCGACGTGCATGGCTTATTCGCGCTCCAGGACCACACCCTCGATGATGTTGGCGACATCTTCGCAGCGGTCGGTGGCGGTCTCGAGCGTTTCGTAGATTTCTTTCCACATCATGATCTGAATGGGATTCTTCTCGTTCTTGAACAGCTCCGCGAGCGCGTTACGGAGCACGGAGTCGGCTTCGTTTTCGAGGCGGTTCACCTCGATGCAGTGCTTGCGAACGGTCGCAGCGTTGTCCATGTTCCGGACTCCGCTCAACGCCCCCTGGAGTGCCACCGTCGCCTGGCACAACACCTCGGCCAGCTGGCGGATGCCCGGAGGCATCGCCTTGAGCTCGTAGAGGGCAATGCGCTCCGCCGCTGCCTCCACGAAATCCATCACGTCGTCCATGCGGGAAATGAGGCGGAGGATGTCGTAGCGGTCGAGCGGGGTGATGAAGGTCTTGTGCAACGCCTCGATGCAGTGGTGGGTGACGGCGTCGCATTCGCTCTCTATGGCCTTGATGCGCTTGGCCTTGGGCTCGATGCTATCTCCATCGGAGATGAGAGCCAGAAACTCCTGCGTCCCCGTGATGGTGAGGGCGATGTGCTGATCGAAAAAATCAAAGAAGCTGGTTTCCCGAGGCAAAAAAGATAGTCGCATACGCTCCTCCGAGATTGGACGCCTCAGGGATTTCCGGAGGCCGAGTAGGTCATTTCTCCAACTATTGAAACACTATTTATTCATTACCGGTATCCGCTCATTTAATTCATCCGGTAGGTACTTTCCCAGGCACGTTGGCCGGGAACCTTGGTCACTCCGTGGTCGGGATTTGCGGCCACGTGTTCGAGAATGTGGAAGAGCGTCTCCATCTGGTCGTCGGCGCCGAGATGGCCGGCCAGCTCGCCCAAACTCCAGCGCCGCTCCGGTTCCGAGCGCAGCGCAACCAGCGCCCGTTGCTCGAGAGCGAGCACGTTCTCGGCCGCCATCTTGCCGGCCTCGACTCCCGGTTGATGATAGGCGTTCACGTTGATGAGGCTGGCATAGAGTCCCACCGCCCGCTCGTAGAGCGCAATCAACGCCCCCACCGACCGAGGTGAAAGATCGGGCAAGGAGACCATGATCGAGGCGCGGCCCTTCTCGTAGAGCGCCTGCCGCGTGCCGAGCAGGAATCCGGTCAAATAGTCCCCCGAAGTGACATGATCCTCCACATACGGCGATCGTCCCTCGCGATCCTTGCGCACGCCGATGAACGTGGCGAAAAAGTTGTTGGGACCGTCGCGAAGCTGCTGCATGTAGGCATGCTGATCCGTCGCCCCTTTATTCCCGTAGACGACCAGTCCCTGATGCACTTCATGTCCGTCGAGGTCGCGCTCTTTCCCCAGGGACTCCATGACCAGTTGCTGCAAATAACGGCTGAAGAGAATGAGCCGATCCTTGTACGGCAGAATGACCATGTCGCGATCGCCGCGGCTATTCCCGGCCGCATACCACGATGCGGCAAGGAGGGCAGCGGGGTTTTTGAGCAGGTCGGGGATCCGGGTCGCCCGATCCATATCGCGGGCCCCTTCCAGAAACGCATCGATATCGATGCCTTGCAGCGCGGCCGGCAAGAGACCGACCGCGGAGAACTCCGACGTCCGCCCTCCCACCCACTCCCACATCGGAAGAACGTCGAGGTATCCCTGAGCGCGCGCCGCCTTTTCCAGTGCGCTGCCTTCTCCGGTCACCGCAACCGCCCGCGAGGGAAAATCGAACCCCGCCCGACGGAAGGCGGCTTCGACTTCGACCATTCCGTTTCGCGTCTCCTTGGTACCCCCGCTCTTGGAAACCACGATGACGAGGGTGGCCCGAAGATCATTCCCGATATCGCGCACTACATCGTCCATACCGCCCGGATCGGTGTTGTCGATGAAATGAGGATGCAGGCGATCCCAGGGCCCACCCAGGGCATGGGCCACGAACTCGGGGCCCAGCGCCGATCCGCCGATGCCGATGTGAAGAAATCGCGTGAACCGTTGTCCATCCGAGTTGGTGATCCGTCCCGAGTGCACACCCTCCGCGAATCCCCGCACGCGGCCCTGCACGTCGCGAATGGCGGCGGCGATCTCCCGAAACGGAGCGAGGGCGGGATCACGAAGCCAATAGTGACCCACCATGCGGTGCTCGTCGGGATTGGCAATGCCGCCCGCTTCCAGTTCCTGCATGGCTCGAAACGCCCGATCCATGCGGGGGCGAAGTGCGTCCAGAAAATCGCGGGTCAAGCTCATGCGGCTGACGTCGACCAGCATTTCGAGGTCGACGTCATGCCACAGGAAGGACCGAAATCGATCCCACAAGTCCCGCCCGGTCAATGCCATGTCAGCTCCGCCTCCATTGGACGGTCATTCTCCGTCTCTAGGGCCCAAGCGGCAAGCGGTTGAGTCCCGGTCGCCCGTTCGGTATCCTCCCGGGCTCGGTCGAATTCATGATGGACCGCCACTCTCCCCTTCGCATACGCGACCTCCGCTTTCTTGCGCTGGTGGGCTTTTGTCTGTCTGCCCCTCTCCTCATCGTATTTCGGTCGTATGTGCCCGGCGGAACGGTCTGGTTTCTGTCCTTGTGTTCGGCCGTCCTCACCCGGGACGGAGCGTTTGGGCGCCGCATGGGGGCGCTCTTGGCGTGCACTGCCGTTCTGACCGTGGCTCCCATCAACACGAACACCTCCACGGCGCATTTCGTGGCGCTTGCGATCCCTTTCTTTCTCGTCATGGCTGGACCGGCGTTATTTCTGAAGCGCACGGATCCGGGCGTGATTCGTTTTCGCATCTGGCCCCGACGATTCCGATTCCTGGATCTCTTTTACGTGCTGGTATCGATCCCCCTGTCCTGGCTCGCCTTTCATTTCTATTTCGGAACCTGGAGTCCCGAAGTTCCCTCGCACTGGCACTTGCCCTCCGGCCCCGATCCTGAAGCCACGCTTCGGCTCTTCATCGGGATCAACTGCGTGGGAATCTGGGACGAGCTCTTTTTCGTGAACACCGTCTACGCGGTGCTACGAAGCCTCTTTGCCTATCCGCTCGCCAACGCGGCCCAGGCGGTCATCTATACGACTGTGCTTTATCACATGGCGTTCACCGGAGCCGGGCCATGGATCGTTTACATCTTTGCCCTCACCCAGGGGGCCATGTTCGAGGAATCCGAGAGTCTCCTCTATGTACTCGTCGTGCACTTGATCGTGGACGCGTTCCTCTTCGCCTCGATTCTTGCCCATCACTATCCGGGGATCCCGGTGCTGCACTTCTGACCCGATCGGGCCCGGAATACCCACAGCTCTCTCGGTACTCAATTTCCCTGTAGCAACGACCGATCAATTTTGGTAGGCTCTTTCGACTCTTTTTGCTCGCCAGGACGTTGACAATTTCAAGCCGGGCTGACCTGGGAGCCCATGGATCACATCCCGCGGACCGGCGATTTGGACCCTAAAGTCCATCGTTCAGGGACGGAGGCCCCGCAAGGGGTAATCCCTTATGTTCAAGGACCTTAGCAAAGTACGTAACATCGGCATCAGTGCCCACATCGACTCCGGAAAGACCACCCTTTCCGAGCGCATCCTCTTTTATACCCAGAGGATCCATGCCATTCACGAGGTGAAGGGCAAGGACGGAGTCGGGGCCACCATGGACTCCATGGATCTGGAGCGCGAGCGCGGGATCACGATTGCCTCGGCCGCCACCCATGCCGAATGGCGCGGGTTCCACGTGAACCTCATCGACACCCCCGGTCACGTCGACTTCACCATCGAGGTCGAACGGTCCTTGCGCGTGCTGGACGGCGCGATCCTGGTCCTCTGCGCGGTCGCCGGCGTGCAATCGCAGTCCCTCACCGTGGATCGCCAGATGCGCCGCTACAGCGTTCCCCGGCTAGCCTTCGTGAACAAGTGCGACCGCGTGGGTGCCAACCCATATCGCGTGACCGAACAGCTCCGCGAGAAACTTCACTTGAACGCGGTCCTGCTCCAGCTCCCGATCGGGCTCGAGGCGGATCACCAGGGTCTCATCGACCTGGTCAGGATGAAGGCGCTCTATTTCGACGGTTCCAACGGCGAGATAATCCGTGAAGAGGAAATCCCCGCGGAGCTCCGCGCCGAAGCGGACTCCAAGCGGGAGGAGATGCTCGATGCCATCTCCATGTTCTCGGACGAGCTGACCGAGGCCATCCTGGAAGGACATCCCACCGAGGAGCAGATCCGGGACGCCATCCACAAGGGGACAGTTCTGCTCAAGCTTTGCCCCGTGCTCATGGGCTCCGCCTACAAGAACAAGGGCGTGCAGCCGCTCTTGGATGCGGTCACCCACTACCTCCCCGATCCGACGGAAGTAAAGAATTTCGCCGTGGATCTGGAGAAGGACGAGGAGAAGCTCGAGCTCAAGGCCGATCCCGACGAACCGTTCGTCGCCCTGGCGTTCAAGCTCGAGGACGGCTCGTTCGGGCAGCTCACCTACATCCGCGTCTATCAAGGAAAGCTCGAAAAGGGCGACACGATCACCAACATGCGCACCGGCCGCCGAGTCAAGGTGGGCCGCCTCGTACGCATGCACGCGTCCAGCATGGAAGACATCAGCGACACCATGGCGGGCGATATCGTGGCGCTCTTCGGCGTGGATTGCGCGTCCGGCGACACGTTCACCGACGGCACCGTGCAGGTCTCGATGACCTCCATGTTCGTGCCCGAACCGGTGGTGAAGCTCATGGTGAAGGCCAAGGACAACAAGGCCAAGGACAACGTGGCCAAGGCGCTCGCTCGGTTCACCAAGGAAGACCCGACCTTCCGGGCCATGGTGGACGAGGAGACCAAGGAAACATTGATCGCCGGCATGGGCGAGCTCCATCTCGAGGTGTACATCGAGCGCATGAAGCGCGAGTACAAGGCCGAGGTGGAAACGGGCGCGCCTCAGGTCGCCTATCGCGAAGCGATTTCCCGGCGCGCGAACTTCAACTACGTGCACAAGAAGCAGACTGGCGGCTCCGGCCAGTACGGCAAGATCCAAGGCTACATCGAGCCGTCGGAGTCGGGTGAGTTCGAGTTCGAGAACGAAGTGAGGGGGGGGAACATCCCCACCGAGTTCATTCCGTCGGTCGAAAAGGGCTTCCGATCCATGATCGATAAGGGACCCCTGGTGGGATTCGGCATCGTGGGGGTGAAGGTCGTCCTCGAGGACGGTGCGTCCCACAGCGTGGACTCCTCGGACAACGCCTTTCAGGCCGCGGCCCGGGGCGCGTTCCGCGAGATCTACAACGATGCTAAGCCCCAGGTGCTCGAGCCGATCATGAAGGTCGCCGTGGAAACGCCCCATGAGTTCCAGGGAGATGTGATAGGTACGCTCTCCCAGCGGCGCGGTATGATTATAGGGACAACCGAGGATGAGGGCTTCGTCCGTATCGAAGCCGAGGTCCCTCTGGCCGAGATGTTCGGGTACGCCACCGTGATCCGCTCGGCCACGCAAGGCAAGGCGGAGTTCACGATGGAGTTCTCGCGCTACGCGCCCACGCCGATGGTGATCGCCGAAGAGCTCATCCAAAAGCACCGCGACCGTCTCGCCGAATCAAGAAAATAGCCACCCAGGGACACACCAGGGATGGGAGGCAAGATGTACACGAAAGAGATCAACGAGCGGAGTCCGCTCCGGGTCTTCGAGAAGTCTATTCACGGTGGGCTGGGGAAGGGAAACCTCGGGGTGGTGATGTCGCGGGCCGGCATCGGCAAGACCGCGCTTCTCATCGGCATCGCCCTCGACGACCTCATGCGTGGCCGCCAGGTGCTCCACGTTTCGGCCAAGGATTCGGTGGATCATGTGCGCGAGTTCTACGACGAGATCTTCGAGGACTTGCGCCGGAGCTCCGGCATGATCGACGCGCGGGAAACGCACCTGGTTGTGGAGCGCTCGCGCCTCATCCATACCTACCGCGGCGTTACGATGACGGCTCTTCGCCTGGAGCGCGATACCCAATTCTACAAGGATCACCTCAACTTCCAGCCGGAAGTAGTGATCGTGGATGGTTTCGATTTTGGCGCGGCCGATGAAGCGGCGTTAACGGAATTCAAGACGTACGCCAAGCGCCACAACGTGGAGCTATGGCTGTCTGCCCTCACCCACCGCCACGAGCCGATCACGAACGTGAAAGGCATTCCGAACCCGGTGGCGCGGTTCGAGGCCTGGGTCAGCGTCATGGTGCTCCTCAAGACTCTCGACGGTGCGGTATCGCTCCGGCTCCTCAAAGATCACGACAATCCAAACCTCGAAGATCTGCACATGAAGCTAGACCCCAAGACCCTGCTTTTAGCCAACGAATAAGCTTCAGCGCGCGTAATAAATTCCGAGTCTCTTCCTCCAAAGCACCGAGACTTGGGATGCTAAACTCCCCGGCACAAGGGGCCCAAGGCGGCCAGGGTTTTCCCCAACCCGGAGGTGCCTCATGCTTCGCACTCTCGTGCTTCAGCAACTCGAGGGAAGTTCTTCTAAGGTCCTCGTCGCGCTTCCTCTCGCGATCGCTCTCTCCCTGGCGTCACCTAGTGTCCACGCGGCAGAGATTACGAGTCGCATCCTCATGGATCCAATTGGAGAGAACAACGGAGACTTTTTCGGCACCGCGGTGGCCTGGGTGGGCGACGTGAACGGCGATGGCTACGATGACGTCCTCGCCGGCGCGTTCCGCTACCCGGAAATCCAAAGTCATGGGAAGGGATATCTCTATTTCGGCGGGCCGGCGCTCGACTCGGTAGTGGATCTCGTCATCCCTCCTCCCCCCGGGAACACCGCCTGGTTTGGGGTCAGCGTCGCCTCGGCGGGCGACTTCAACGGCGACAACTACCCGGACTTCATCGTCGGGGCGCAGCAATCCGGGTACGAGGGCAAGGCCTTCATCTACTACGGCGGGCCGTCGCTCGACGCCGCACCGGACCTCACCCTGATCGGCGAGTCGACGGGCTCACTCAACTCGTTCGGCGCGTCCGTCGCGTCGGCCGAAGACGTGAACGAGGATGGCTTCGACGACGTGATCGTGGGCGCGCCGCAGTCCATGAACAGTGGAAACCGACCCGGCCGCGCGTACGTGTACTTCGGAGGGGCCGTGCCCGATACGATCCCGGACCGCGTGTTCCCGGGCGCCGGATTCAACGATCAGCTGGGCTCCGTGGTCGGCAGCGCCGGCGACCTGAACGGCGATGGACACCCAGACGTGTTCGCTTCCTCTCCGGGCAACAGTGCGGGCGGTGTCGGCGCCGGCGCGATCTCCGTCTGGTTCGGAGGGCCGGGGTTCGACACGACCCCCGATCTCACGCTCCTCGGTTCCGCAGTCAACGAGCGCCTCATGAACGCGGCGAACGCGGGCGATGTCAATGACGATGGGTTCTCGGACCTGATCGGTGCCGGGAGGTCCAAGGTGCGCGTCTGGTTCGGTGGCTCGTCTCCCAACTCGGTCCCGGACCTCACGCTCGCGAGCACTTACGCCAGCGTCGCCGGTGCCGGGGACTTAAACGGCGACGGGATCGACGACTTTGCGGTTGGCGCACAATACAACAATAGCGGCGGAACGGGTTCAGGCCGTGTGTCCGTCTACTTTGGTAAAAGCGCGGTCGACACCCTCGAAGACCTGCACTACGTTGGGGATTTCTCGGGCGGAGCCATCGGCCTATGCGTCGCAGGTGGCGGACACGCTGACGGCCCGGGCCCCTCGGATCTGATCGTCAGCACCTACTACGACCCGGAGGCGACTGGCTACAACCGCGGGCACGTCTACGTCTACGGGAACTCGTTCGAAACGGCCGCAATCCCGGAGACACCCACCGCGGATCTTGCCTTCCTTCGTGCGTGGCCGAATCCCGCACGAGGCGACGACGTGCATCTCGACCTGGTGTTGGATCGCCCCGCCTCGGTCGGCATCAGCGTCTATGACGTCGCGGGTCACGAAGTTGCTCGCCCCATCGCTAACGAGTGGCTAACCGGTCACGTAACGCGTGTCTGGCGACCGCAAGAACTCCCGAACGGGATCTACTATGTGAGCGCCAGGCTCGGCGGCCGCGAGCAGATCCGCAAGTTGATCTGGCTGGGCCACTGACATCGCAGCGGGGGTGCAGGGTCAGGCTCTGAAGGGTTGTTCATTGGGCCCCCTTCAGCTCCAATAGCTTGCGTTCCATGTCGCGGCGTGGAATGAGATCGCCCCGTTCTTTCGCCGCTTCGATGCCTTTGCCGAACACGTCCTTGGCCTCATCGATCCGGCCGAGATGGAACAAGCACGTGCCGAGATGGTTGTAAGCCATGCTGTAGGAGGCCTGCTTCTCGATCGCTTTTCGGAAGTACGGTAGGGCGTCTTCCCACCGTTCCAGGTCGAGCAGCACTTTTCCCAGGCCGAAATTCGCCACCACGTCCTCTGGATCAAGCGAGAGCACCTGCTCGAACAATCCGACCCGCTCTTCCAGCCGGGCGCGCTCCAGCACTATATTCTCCCGAGCCTTTCGTTCCGCCGCTTTCTCCCCCGCTTCGCGTTTCATGACCAGATAGGTGACGTGACCCTTTAGCTTCTCCGCGTCCGCGATGCGACCGGCCTGCGCGTAGTAGCGGCTCAAATTGGTCCACGCCATCACGTGATCGGGGGCGGCTTGGGTCAGAGACTCCATGGTTTGGATGGCGTCGTCGAGCCGGCCCAGCCGTTCCTGGGTGATACCCATCGATTCGAACGCGGCCAGGTGGTGCGGATTCATGAGCAGCGCGCGCTCGAAAACACGCAGCGCGTCTTCGAAACGATTGGTCTTGAACGCCTCCATCCCCTGCCGGTAGAAGGATTCCGCGGCTTCGTGCGGCCCGGGGGTGCGATAGAGCGGGAGTTCGCGCACTTTCGCCGCCACCAACCCCGATGGCATGCGCACGTGTACAGTGCTTTCGGGCTCGGCCTCGCGCCGTATCAGGGTTATCGCGATGGGACGATCGAGACTCGGTGAGTAGCATGCGCTCTTCGTTTCGCCGACCGGGTTATTGCCCAGAAGCACGATCGACCCCGGGATTGGAACCTCATCTCCCTCCAGCTCTAATCCCATGATCTGCCGGTTCACGTGTCCACGGGAGTGCACGCGCGCGATGGTTTCTTGCCCCAAGTAGCAGCCCTTGTCGTGGGACACCATTTCGGGGCGTCCCAGCTCCAAGAGCAACGTGCGTTCATCGAGGTCGATTCCGCGCTCCAGACGTCCCCCTTCGATCCTCAGCACTTCCATGGTGGGGGCGTCGACCGGAAATACCTCGGCACGCAACAGTGCGTCTTTCAAGTGCTCGACGTGATCACGCGAAAAGATCAATTGGCCACCCGGATCACCCGTCCAGGGATGGACAACGAAACGAGCCGGCACGCCCTCCAGTATCAAATCAACGTGTGCGTACGCGTCGGGCGGGATCTTCGTTTCGGACATCCGAGCCAGGATTTCCGGAGTGCGCGGGCCGTGGAGCTCCCAGATCGCCAGCTCGGCAGCCCGATTTTGAAGCGTGAACGCTTCGCGAATGTGGTAGGTCTCGAGCTTAGTGGCCAGCGATTCCAGATCGCCTCGGCGGGCCAGTAGCCAGAATCGGTTCTCTTCGAGCCGCAAGAGGATGAGTTCGTGGGTTATGCGGCCCTTCGCGTCCAAGTAGGCAGTGTGCGCGCCCTGACCGGGCCTCAAATCTTGAACGCGAACGGGAAGCTGGGCATCGAGAAAGGTCGCTGCGTCGGGACCGTCCAGTTCCAACACACCAAACATGTCCTCGGGGAAAAATCCGGCGCGCTCGCGAACCCGAGCCACCCCAAGCACCCCCGTGGATTCTGCGCCGTTCACACGCTGAACGATTCTCCGCAACCGCAGGTGTTCTGCGCGTTCGGATTCTTGAACACAAATCCCTTGCCGGAGACGCCGCCCTCATGGTCGACCACCATGCCTTTGAGATAGAGCAAGCTCTTGGGATCGACGTACACGCGAAATCCCTCGGGGAAGTCCTTTACGTTGTCGCCCGGCTCCTGGCGCGTGAATTCGACTTTGTAGGAAAGACCCGAGCATCCGCCGCCCTTGACGGCCAGACGGAGACCCAAACCTTCCTGGCGCTCATCCGCGAGCAGACGGTGCACTTCTCGGCGCGCCGCCTCGGTGAGATTCACGATGTCCGCGGTCATGTTGCTCATGTTCTGCCTCGATCTACTTGTATCGATAGGTGATCCGGCCTCGGGTCAGATCGTAGGGCGATAGCTCGACCGTGACCTTGTCCCCGTTCAGGATCCGTATGAAATGCTTCCGCATTTTTCCGGAAATATGCGCCAGGACTTCGTGGCCGTTTTCCATGCGGACTTTGAATCGCGCGTTGGGAAGACTGTCGACTACCACACCTTCCACGACCACGGAATCCGATGTCATCGTGGGTCCCGGCGGCCTATCTTCTACCTCTTTGGTGCGGCGTCTCTTCTTCTTGGGCCGAAATTTCTTCGCGATGACAACCTCCCTTGAGAATAGAGACGGGACGTCCCAGTCGGGAAACGCCCCATGAAACGGCACCCAGTGTAGCCCAATCGGGCTCAGGCTGAACAAGGAGGGAGTCGCTCTCCAGGCCTAATCGTTAGCCGCTGAACAAGTTAACGCAGAACCGGCGGCCGCCCGGCCCCATGAAATGAATTCCGCCCTTTAGGGTATACTTTCGATCCCTCGCCTTGTGGGTACGGCCCGCCGAACCCCGCCAACTTTCTTGACCTTTACGGGAGAACATCCATGTCCATCCGCATGCGGGGCCTCGTGCGCCTCCATTTGATCTTGTTCGCCTCCGCCGGGACACTGGTGGTGGGTTTGCCGATCGGAGTGGCCACCGCGGCCACCGGGTTCACGCCTCCCAAGACGCAGGAGGAAATGGAAACGGAAATCAAAGGCAATCTCGCCCGTGCCCAGACGTTGCTTGACAGCCTCGTGGCTGTTCCCGCACCGCACACGGTCGAGAATACGCTCACGCTCATGAACGCGCTCTCCATCGAGCTCTCCAACGCCAGCGATGTCTCGTCGCTCATGGAGAACGTGCACCCCGACGCGAAGGTGCGCGCGGCGGCGGAGAAATCCAGCCAGGAGGTGCAGTCCTTCGCCACCGACCTCTCCTTGAACCGCAAGGTGTACGACGTGATCAAGACGGTCGATGTGTCGAAGTCCGACGCGGTGACCAAACGGCTCCTCGAGCACACCCTTCGCGACTATCGCCGCGCCGGCGTGGACAAGGACGAAGCCACGCGAACCAAGATCAAGAAGCTGCGTGAAGAGCTGGTCCAGCTCGGGCAGGATTTCGATCGCAACATTCGCGAGGGCACGCGCTCCATTACCCTGAATTCCGCGGATGAACTCGCCGGTCTTCCCGCTGATTACGTGGCCGCTCACAAGCCGGATGCGTCGGGCAAGATCACCCTCACCACGCAGTATCCCGACTACATCCCTTTCATGACCTATGCCAAGAACGGCGAGGCAAGAAAGCGGCTCTACTACGAGTATCAGAACCGCGCCTATCCCCAGAACAAGGACGTGCTGGAGAAGATTCTCGCCAAGCGAAACGAGTTGGCACAGGCATTGGGCTATCGCAACTGGGCCCACTACGTCACCGAGGACAAGATGGTGGCTACGCCCGAAAGTGCGGCCGACTTCTTGGAGAAGCTGAATGGCGCGGCCCGGACGCGCGCCGAACGCGATTACGGGATGCTCGTGGAACGCAAGAAGAAGGATGATCCCTCAGCCACCGCAGTCGCCGATTACGAGAAGTCGTACTACTCCGAGCTCGTCAAAGCGGAGCAGTTCGATTTCAACTCCCAGGAGCTCCGGGATTACTACGATTATCCCAAGGTGAAGCAGGGGATCCTCGACATCACGGCCAAGATGTTCGGCGTCACCTACAAACCGATGGCAAGCATCAGTGTTTGGGACGCGTCCGTCGAAGGCTATGAGGTGTACGAGGGGGATCGTCTTATCGGCCGGTTCTACCTGGATATGCATCCGCGCGACGGGAAATACAGCCACGCCGCCCAGTTCGGATTGCGCCGCGGCGTGGAAGGCATGCAGGTGCCGGAGGCGGTGCTGGTCTGCAATCTCCCCGGCGGGTCCAGCGACGGCCCCGCGCTCATGGAGCATGACGACGTGGAGACGTTCCTCCACGAGTTCGGGCACCTGCTCCATAGTTTGTTCGGCGGACACCAGAAGTGGGTGGATCTCTCGGGGATCGCGACCGAGTGGGATTTCGTCGAGGCACCCTCCCAAATGCTCGAGGAGTGGGCGCTCGATCCGGGCGTCCTCCAGACGTTCGCGCGCCATTACAAGACCGGCGAAGCGATTCCGGCCGCGTTGGTCGAGAAGCTCCGTGCGTCCAAGGATTTCGGGAACGGAATCTATGTAGCGCAGCAAACCTTTTATTCAGCTTTGTCCCTGAACATCTACAACCGGGACCCGAAGCAAGTGGATCTGAACAAGATGCTTCCAGACTTGCAGACCCGGTATTCGATGTTCGCCTACGTGCCCGATACCCACCAGTACGCATCGTTCGGACACCTGGAAGGGTACTCGGCGATGTACTACACCTACATGTGGTCGCTGGTCATCGCCAAGGATCTCTTCAGCAAGTTCGACGCCAAGAACCTGCTCGATCCCAAGATCGCTACCGAATACCGGCGGAGGGTGCTGGAGCCCGGTGGAAGCGAGGATGCTGCGGACCTGGTGAAGGACTTCCTGGGCCGTCCCTACAACTTCACGTCGTTCCAGAACTGGATCAATCACGGCGCGTCGTAGAACACCGCGCATTCAAATCGAAGGGCGGGATGTCTTGGGCATCCCGCCCCTTTTGTTTGCCTAACTTGGTGTAAACTCGCCCGCTTGCCGCATCTTGAAGGGGAAGACTTGCCCAAACGTAACGGCCGGCCATACATCCGTCTTCTTGCCGCCATCGCATTCCTTTCCCCTTTCGTTTTCTCCCTGGCCAAAGCCGACGTGTCCACACGGTCGCTTCCAGAACGGACGCGGAACGCCATGGCCGGAGATCGGCCGGCCGATCTGCGGATCGTGCCTCCCGCCTCCATATCGGAAAACGATCCAAGAACTCGCTACGACGTGGAACACTGCGCGCTCGATCTCACCGTTCTCCCCGATAGCGCGAAGATAGACGGCGTGGTCACCATCACGCTCAAAGCGCTGACGGGTCTCGACACAGTGGTGCTGGACGCCGGACCGACGGTACAGATTCACAGCGCGGAATCGAAGTCCGGCCCGGCATCGTTCGAGGCGTTGGGGAGCGAGCAAGTAGCGGTGCATCTGGCAGCAGCGCTAGCAGCGGATGAGCGAGACACTCTGTCTATCCAGTACACGGCCCGGCCGCAAGATGTCGGCGACATGGAGTTCTTCGCCACCCATGGTCCGACCGAGGCGCCGGCCGTGGCCAGCATCAGCGAGCCCACCAATGCCCACAACTGGTGGCCCTGCAAGGATGCTTTGGTTGACAAGGCGACCGGCGAGATGAGCATCACCGCACCCTCGGGCCTTGTCGCCGGCTCGAATGGTCTTCGCATCTCCCGGATCGACAACGGAGACGGGACTATGACGACCCGCTGGCGCACGGCGTATCCGATGGTGACATACAACGTCTCCTTCACCCTCTCGAATTACGTGGAGTGGACCGATCCCTACCATTCCGAGCAAACCGGGTTTGATTTTCCCATTCAAAACTTTGCTTTTCCCGAAGACTCTGCCGCCGCCCGGATCGATTTATCGGTTGCCCCTGTGGCCATGGCGGACTTCGAAGATCTATTTGGTCCATACCCCTTCGCGACCGACAGCTTGGGCATCGAGAAGTACGGTCACGCCGAGGTCACGTGGTCCAGCGCCCAAGAAAACCAGACCCTGACGAGTTACGGCGGATACTTCATCGATGGCCAGCACACGTTCGATCACCTGGTGGCTCACGAGCTGTCCCACCAGTGGTTCGGCAACTCGATCTCCCCCGCGGATTGGAACGACATCTGGCTCAACGAGGGGTTTGCATCCTACTGTGAAGCTCTCTTTTTGGAGCGTCAGGGCGGAATAGATCGCTATTACCGCTACATGCGATTGTTCCGTCGTGTCCCGGCGACGTTGGAGCGCGGAACGGTGTACAACCCTGACTTCTTATTCGACCAGGCCATGGTCTACTCGAAAGGTGCATGGGTGCTTCACATGTTGCGGGGCGTGCTCCGGGCCGAGTACGGCGCCGCGGAGGGAGATCAGCGTTTCTTTGCTCTCCTTAAGGCCTACGCCACGCATGATGCATTTACGTACGGTTCCGTCACCACGAGTGAGTTCGTAACCTTTGCCGAGGAAACGCTGGGCCGCGATCTCGATTGGTACTTCGGGCCATGGCTCTACGGGACCGAGCATCCCGCTCTCCACTGGAGTTGGAGCACGGCCGGGGCAACATCCGGCCAGATCGCACTGCATCTCATCCAAACCCAATCCGGACCGGAGTATCCTCATGGCGCTCCGTTTCCGGAGAAGCCGGACGTTTTCGCCATGCCTTGGGAAGTGCGGCTCTATAGTGCAACCGGCGATAGCGCGGTGGTGTACGTGACTCAAGACCGGCGGGCGCAGGATTTCATCGTCACCGCTGGATTCCCCGTCGACCACATCGCCATCGACCCGAACGCGTGGGTGTTGCGTGAGCTCACCCTGGACGCTCCGCCCGCCGCATCGCAGCTCGGACCGATCTGGGCCAACGCATCGGGCAGCCAAGCCACCTTGAACTACTCGGTGGCACCCGGCCGTTCCGTTAGCCTCACCCTGTATTCACTGAACGGTGGCGTTCTACGGACGCTGGTGGACGGTGACGATCGCCCGGGCTGGCATGTCGCAGAGTGGGACGGAAAAGATGGAGCCGGTCGCAGAGCGGCGAAGGGCATTTATTTCGTGCGTCTGTGGGACGGGCACACCGCCCAGGCAACCCGGCTGGTCCTTGTCGGACGCTGACTACCTTTATTTTCGGTTGACATAGTGCTAATGTATTGGCACCATGTGAATGGATAAGCACTAGCCCCTCCCACGAGGTACTCATGCGCCGTTCTTTGTCCGATTTGGGACGCCGCGAGCGTCAGATCATGGAAATTCTCATTCGCCGGGGCCACGCGAGCGCTTCCGAGGTGCTCTCCGATCTCCCCGATCCGCCTTCCTATTCCTCGGTGCGCGGCATGCTGCGCCTCCTCGAGGAGAAGGGTTACGTGTCTCACGAATGGGACGGCCCCCGGCACGTGTTCCGTCCCACCACAGATCCTGAACAGGCCAAGCGCTTGGCGGTTCGAGAACTTCTTCACACCTTCTTCGACAATTCCGTTGAGTCGGCGGTCGCCACCATGCTTCGCGCCTCCGACAAACCGCTCACCGAGGACCAGGTCCGCCCTTTGCTCAAGCTCATCGAGGAAGCGCGCAAGAAAGGGGGCAGCAAATGATTCGGTCTGCTCTTATGGAGCTCGTTGCGTCTCCGCATTTCGCGCTCGTCTTGCTTTTGGCCAAGATCTCGATCGTGTTTGGAGTGGGCTTTTTCCTGGCCCACCTCCTGCGTCACCGTTCTGCCGCGCTCCGGCACTTCCTCTGGGTAACCACGCTTTTGGGAGCGCTCGCCGTTCCGCTCGTGACGCGGGTTGCCCCGCAACTGGAGTGGCCGATTTTCTCCCCTCCTCCGGCATCGACCATTTCCAGCGTTACACCTCTAGCACCGAATTCCGTCGTGAGCGAGCAGAGCATGGACAATCCGCTTCCCGCGGATTTCGAGAGCAAGCCCTCCGCGACTTCGATCCTGAGCGTCACGCACATCTGGCTGGCGGGGGCTCTATTGGTGGCTATCTGGTGCGCGATTGGGCATCTGGCGTTGTTGCGCCTGTCTCGCCGCGCCCGGCCGATGATCGATGCCGCGTGGCTGGCCGTGCTCGAGGACGCATCCCGTGCCGCCAAGCTCGGGCGGCCCGTTCGGCTTCTGGTGAGTCCGGCCATCGACTCGCCAATGACCTGGGGGTTTCGACGCCCTCTCGTGCTCTTGCCCGAAGCGGCCTCGGAGTGGACCCTCGAGCGGCGACGCGTCGTGCTCCTTCATGAGCTGGCCCACGTCGCGCGGATGGATTTCATGGTTCAGCTGGTCGCCTCGGTCACCTGCGCACTCTACTGGTTTCACCCCGGCGCCTGGAGCGCCGCGCGCCGGCTGCGACACGAGAGCGAGCACGCCTGCGACGACCGCGCAATCGCATCGGGAACTCCTGCCGCCGACTACGCCTCGCACCTACTCTACTTGGCCCTGCAATCGAACGCGCGGCACTGGCACGAAGCCATGGCCATCGGCCTCACCCGCCCTTCAACCTTGGAAGCGCGTGTGCGAGCGGTCCTCGACGAGGGTCTGACGCGACGCGCTCTTTCGCCACAGGTGCGGGTTGCCGGATCGGTCGTTCTGGGCGCGTTCGTCTTGTTGCTGTCCGCGTTGACTCCGGTGCGGGCCGCTCTGAACAACGCCGTGCTCGAAGGATCACCTGTCTACCCGGAGGCCAGCGAACCCATTTCCCACGTGGAAGTCGTTGCACCGGTTGCGGAGGAGGCACCGGTTGCCCCCGTCGAAAACGTACCTCCTGTCCCGGCGGCCGAAGACACGAAGATCGTCAGTCGATCCTTTGAGGCCAAACCCGGTGAGCGACTGGATCTGCGGCTCTTGGCCGGCGGCAACGTGGACATTGAGGGATGGGATGAATCGCTCGTCCGCGTGCGTTCGCACATCAAGGGCCCCGACGCCGACAAGATCAAGGTCGACGTCGACAGAACACCAAACGGCGTTCAAGTGAATGCCTACTTTGCAGAACATTCCCGCATCGAGATTTCTTCGAACGACTTCGAGATTCACGTTCCTCGCAAATTCGATCTCCGACTGCATTCGTCGGGCGGCGGACTTCGGATGTCGAACGTCGAAGGAACGTTCGAAGGCGACACCGGTGGCGGTGAGATCGTGCTCGAACACGTGAAGGGCCATGCGAGCTTGAGTACCGGAGGCAGTGACATTCGGGTGATCGATTCGCATCTGGATGGCGATGTCAGCACCGGTGGTGGCACGGTGGATCTCATTCGGGTCAAGGGAGGGCTGGTTGGCTCGTCCGGAAGCGGCCCGGTGATGCACCACGATTCCAAGCAAGCGGCCGAGCTCAGCAAGTCGGGCGGTGGCGTGACGTTGGATGAAATCCCTCGCGGAGCCACCATCTCCACCGGTGGCGGCGATGTGGAGATCGGGAGGACGGCCGGACCCGTCATCGTGAGCACGGGCGGAGGCGACATGGAGATCGGGCCGGTTAACGGATCGCTGGATGCATCAACCGGGGCGGGTGACATCCAGGTTCGAGTCGAGGCTTCGGACGAGACCATCGACCTGACCTCCGGATCGGGCAAGATAACGCTCGAGCTTCCGGCCTCCTTCGACGGCAGAATCGACCTCGAGACGGGATACACGAAGAGCTTCGGGCGGGCGACGAAGATCGACAGCGAGTGGAAGCTCATCCGCGAGTCGACCACGGATTGGGACGATCAGAGGGGACAAACGCCTCGGCGTTACGTGCGTGGCCATACCGTCCTCGGTGAAGGCCGCGGCCGCGTTCGCGTAACGACGGTGAACGGGGATATCGTGCTCCGCCGCACGAAACAGTAACGCGACGCGGCGTCAAGATTCGCTCGTTCGAGTCTGTCCCAGAGTCTTGCGTGCGGGCTTTTCCTCCGTGTTATAGCATTCCCGCGCATGGCCGATCCGATTTCCGTCCAGGTTGAACCGCCTCGAACCGAACTGCGACGCGTCCTCGGAGTGTGGGACGCAGCAGCGCTAATGGTCGGGGTCATGATCGGCTCCGGCATCTTCGCCACGCCTCCCCTTGTGGCGGGCTACGTGCCCAGCGCGGCCGGAATCCTCGGCATCTGGGCGCTCGGTGGGTTGGCCGCGCTTTGCGGTGCCCTGTGTTTTGCCGAGCTCACCGCCATGTTCCCCATGACCGGCGGTTCGTACGCCTTTCTGCGCGAGGCCTTCGGCCGTTTTCCTTCGTTCGCCTACGGATGGAGCGCGCTTCTCATCACCTATCCGGCATCCATCGCCGCGGTGTCGGTGGTGTTCACGGCGTATCTCGCCAACGTCGTGCCCATAGCGGACAGCACGCGACCGTGGATCGCCGCGCTTTTGTGTCTCGTTCTCACGGGACTCAACATCATTGGAGTGCGTCTCGGAGCCACCATCTTGCGCCTCATGACGGGGGCAAAGATCGTGGCGTTGGGCCTGGTCGCTATTGCCGGAATCATCGCGGCCAGGCACATTTCGCTCCCCAGTGCCCCGGCCGGCGGGGCCGCCACTCCCGCCTGGAGCCTGGCCGCCCTCGCCCTGGCGTTCACTTCCATCGTGTGGACCTACGAAGGATGGACCGACGGGCCGACCATCGCCGGGGAAACCCGACGCCCCGAGCGCGACGTCCCCAAGGCCCTTCTCATGGGAACCCTCGCCGTGACGGTGATCTATCTTCTGGCGAACGTCGCCTACCTGCTCGTACTGGGGCTGGACGGGCTACGCAAGACCGACCGGGCCGCGGTGGCGATCGCACAGGCCACCTTCGGGAACCGCGGGGGCGCGTTCGTGACCCTGCTCGTCCTCGTCTCCACGCTGGGTTCCATCCTGGCCATGATCATCGCCGCCTCGCGCGTCTTCTTTGCCATGGGCCGGGACCGCCTGTTTTTTGCCTGGGTGGGGAACGTTCACTCGCGGTTTCACACCCCCGCGGCCGCGCTCATGGGGGTAGGCCTCATATCGGCCGTCTATGCGGTAGTGGGCACGTTCGAGGGCATCATTCGCTATTTCGTGTTCGTATCCGGCTTATTCTCCCTGCTCATCATCGGCTCGGTGTTCCTCCATCGCCGCCGGCGCCCGAACGCGCCCCGTCCCGTGCGCATCCCCCTGTATCCCCTGCCGCCCATCCTGTTTCTAGTCGTGGAAGTGACCCTCCTCACCCAGCTTCTCCGGGAAAACGCGGGGCCGTCCCTGATTGGCCTGGGCATCGTCCTGGCTTCCGTGCCGGTCTACCTGATCTGGGAACGCGCGCGCTCCCGGACCTGACTTACCTCTTGCCCGAACCGCGCGCTCTTGTGTTTCATTAGCCCACCCCACCGACAAGGAGTAACCCCAGTTGCCCCGTAATGCCGCCTCAAATAACCACCGTTCCAACAATCATCACCGCGCGAAGCCCCCTTTGGCCGGTACCCTCGACAAACAACTCTTGTACGAAGCGTCCGTCCAGGCAGTGGAGGCGGATGTTGCCTTCTTCAATCGGGTGTCGCGCCGGCATCGCGGACATCCCGTTCGCACCTACACCGAGGATTTCTGCGGCACCGCGGTCATGGCGGCCAGCTTCGTGAAGGACCATCCTGAACGGCGAGCGTGGGGCATCGATCTTCACCGACCCACGCTGGATTGGTGCCGGCGGTACTGCTTCCCCGTGCTCGGAAAAGACGTCGAACGGCTGACCTTGATCCAGGGGGACGTTATGAAAGCCCCGCGTCCCCGGGTTGAGCTGACCACCGCGCTCAATTTTTCCTACTCGGTATTCAAAACCCGCGACGTCATGCGTTCCTATTTCAAGCATGTGCGCAGCTCCCTCGTGGACGGGGGCATTTTCATTTTGGACGCTTTTGGCGGAACGGAAACGATGGGAGAGCTGCGGGAGAGCCGCCGGATTCCGCCCACGACCAATTTCGACGGCCGGCGTACGCCCTCCTTCACCTATATCTGGGAACAAGAACTCTTCAACACCATCGATCACCATATCGTGTGTCACATCGGGTTCAAATTCCGGGACGGGAGCCGGCGAGAACGTGCCTTCTCCTACGATTGGCGGTTGTGGACTTTGCCCGAGCTGCAGGAGTTATTGATCGAGGCCGGGTTTGGGTCGACCGAGGTCTACATGGAAGGATGGGACGAGAAGGAGGACGAGGCGGACGGAATTTTCAAACGCCGTAAGATCTTCGACAATCAGGAAGGATGGATTTCCTATGTGGTCGGTTATTGCTGATCCCCGCCGTGCCACCCTGGCCCTCGTGTCGCTCCTGTTCATTGCGCTACCCGCGTCGGCCAAGGACGAGATGGCGGAGATGGCGCACAAAGTCATGGGCGCGATGGGCGGTAAGGACAAGTTCGATGCCGATCGGTTCCTCACCTTTCGCTTCGTGGTCGAAAAGGACGGCAAGGAGCTGGCCGGCTACGACCATGCCTGGGACAAGAACACGGGGCGCTATCGTCTGGACGGGACCAAGGACGGGAAACCGCTTCGGGTCGTGTTCAACGTGAACGATCGCCAGGGTCGTGTGTGGTTGGACAGCACGGAGCTCAAAGGGGACACGGCCAAACCCTACCTCGACATGGCTTACGAACGGTTCATCAACGATACCTACTGGCTACTCATGCCGTGGAAGTGGCTGGATCCGGGGGTGACATTACACGACGAAGGTGAGCGTAAACTCGATGGTGAGGAATACGACGTCGTCTCCCTGAGCTTCGGCGACGTCGGTCTCACCCCCAAGGATCGCTACTGGGCGTACGTGTCCGACAAGGACGGGCTCATGAAACGCTGGGAGTTCGTGCTTCAGAACGACGATGGGTCACCGGGTACGGGAGAGCCCACTATGTTCACCTGGGAAGACTGGCGCGATGCCGGAGACGGACTCTTGTTTGCACGAAAGCACGTGAAGATGGGGCCGGGGCCCTCTCTGGCCATTCTCTTTCCGGAAGTGAAGATCTCGAAGAAAGTGGACGAGTCGGCCTTTGCGCCGCCAACCGGGAGCGCCAAGTAACGTCATGGAGCATTCGTTCGCACGGCGGATCGATTCCCTCGATGATATTTTCGAGTTTCTGACCCGGGCCGGAGACTCCATGGGCGTACCCACCGCGGTATGGTTCTCGGTCAATCTGGTGGTCGAGGAGCTCTTCACCAACATGGTGCGGCACGATCGCGAAGGATCACAGGACATCTCGCTTCGCATCAATCGTGAGGGCGATTGCGTCAAACTCTCCCTCACCGATTTTGACGTGGATGATTTCGACATCACGCGCGTGCCGGAGGTGAATACTGCCGCCCCGTTGGAAGAACGGCGCCCGGGAGGGTTGGGACTTCATCTCGTTCGCCGGATGACCGATGACTTGTCGTATCACTACGAGAACCGGAAGCGGACCGTCACGGCGAGCTTGAAGCTGCATGAATAAAGACCCCTTCGCCATCCGTCTGGAATCCAAGGGGGTGGTGCGCCTCTCGGGGCGGCTCGATGCCTCCCAAGCCGACATGGCCAAAGCGTTCCTCGAGCCCTTCTCCGAACCCTTGGTCCTCGATTTCACGGATCTGGACTACATTTCCAGCGCGGGGCTCAGTGTGCTCATGATCACCCTGAAACGTCTGGAATCCAGCGGGCATACATTGCGTCTTCGTAACGTCCGCGACCGCATCCAGAACGTGCTTCGCTACGCGGGCCTCGATGCGGTCTTCACCATCGAGTGAACCAAGCGTAATCCCCTACAACTCCTAAACTTACGATCCAAGTAATTCTCGTGGGGACGCTAAAAAAAGGGTTGCCGAAGCTCTATAACCCTATACTCTCGGGGCTTAACCCGGTTTCTTACCCGTTCCTGGACCCCTCCAATGCCCAAACCGCATTTCGGCTCCAACCTTTGGCCAGGTCGACGGTATTTATGAATGACCTGGACGACAGGGCGCTCGTCGCGCGGTGCCTCGGTGGAGACACCGCCGCCTTCGAGATCCTGGTCGATCGTTACCAGAAGGTCCTGTACAACGTCGCTTTACGGATGCTTCACAACCGTGAGGACGCGATGGACGCGAGCCAAACTGCTTTCGTGAAAGCCTACGAAAAGCTCGATTCGTACGATCCCACGTACAAGTTCTTCAGCTGGATCTACAAGATCCTGGTGAATGAGTCCTTGAACCAAATCGCCCATCGCAAGCCCCAGGAAGAGTTGGACAGCGCGATCATGGCGCCCGGCCGCACGCCCGAGGACGAGGTGTCCGAAGAGCGGGTGCAGGAGCGGGTGCAGGCGGCCATCGTCAAGCTGCCCCTGGAGTACCGCCGACTGGTCGTCCTCCGTCATTTCGGGGATCTGACCTATCGCGACATGAGCCTGGCCCTGGATCTGCCGGAGAAGACGGTCAAATCGCGACTCTTCACCGCCCGGCGCATGCTCAAGGATCTTCTCAACCAGCGAGGAACGGTGCGGGCATGATCGACGAAAAATGGGACGTCATCATTCAGGAAGAGTTGGACGGGGTCGCGAGCCCCTCCGATCGAGCCCTGCTCTACGATCAGCTCGCCCGGAACCCGGATGTTCGGGCGGCGTATGAAGAGATGCAGCGGCTTTCGAGCGTGATTCGTGACGTCCCTCGGGAAGAGCCCCCTGCCTCGCTCAAGGTAGCGATTTTGAATGCGATCGGCCCGGTTGCGCCGCGCCAGACGATTCCCGCACGGCGGGGGTGGTGGACCGGCCTTCGCGACACGTTTGTAGCCCGGCCGATTTGGGGGGGTGGCTTCGTTTTTGCGACCGGTATCGCCGTGGGCCTGCTTATTTTTGCGTTGGTCGGTCACTCCCCCACCCTCGACACCCAAGGTCTCACTGGAGCCATGACCCCCACCGAGCGCTTCGAGCGCCTGGGGCAAAAGGACATCGATTTCAACGGGGTTCGGGGCCGGATGGAAACCGGAATTTCCAGCCAAGGCCCCTGTTTATACGTCGATATTGAATCGCTCCAGCCGACCGAGATCGCGGTCGGTTTCCTGGGGCAACCCAACGCCTTCCGCGGATTCCACCAAGAGAATCCCGCCAATGGCCAGGTCAGTTTCGATCCAGGCGGGCTACGGATCCTCAATCGGGGAAAGAACCGTTACCTCCTCACCGAAGCGCCGGCCGCTCAAAACGAGATCCTGGTCCGCATCCGGGTCGGTGAAGCAACCCTCGAGGAGCGGCTTCCCCTGGTCCGCTGATTTTAGTTTTCTCATACTGGCGCCAACTTCCCCCCCCGGCGGCTGGTAGTTCCCGATAGAACGGCTGAGAGGCTCAACGAGGAGGTTCCCAATGGCAAGCAAGAAGATCCTGCTGGGGGTCGGTCTGTTGGCAGCGATGGCGATCGTGTTTTACGCCGTCATCGGCTGGCCGCCGGTGGCCAAGAATGACACCCAGGGCGCCATCGGCGTCGCGAAGAAATACCAGGCCGAGCAGATCTCCGAAACGGATGTCGTGCTCGCCGATCCAGAAATTCAAGAATTGCTCCAGACCGATTTCTTCTACCAGCTCGTCACTGACGCCGACTTCCAGAAGCTGTATCTGAGCGGCGTTCTGGACAAAGTCATGGTTCGAGCGCCCGACGCTTTGGGTGACCACGTCTCTTCGCCCTTGACCGAGGTCGGCCGCGCCCTGTCCGACGACCGGATAAAGCAGAACATCGCGGCCGGCAAGTTCGACGTGGCCGCCGGCCTCGCCGGCCAAAAGGGCATCAAGGTCACTCCCGAAGATCTGAGCAAGCTTCAGATCAAGGGATTGGATGCGGCTCACCAGGTTGCATCCCTGACCGATCTCGGCCGCGCCTTGGCGGATGATGAAGTGAAGAAGCACATTGCCGCGGGCAAGTTCGATCTCGCCACCGCAACCGCGAGGAGCAAGGGCATGCACTTCCCGGAGGTGATCCTCTCGAGCTACGCCGTCGCCAAAGGACCGGTCGTCTCCGTCCATCAGCTCAATGAACTCGGCCGCGCACTCTCGGACGACGACGTGAAGCAGCACATCGCTGCCGGGAAATTCGATCTGGCCGCCCAGACTGCCCAAGCCAAGCAGATCAAGGTGTCGGCTTCGGATCTGCAGAAGTTCGACATGCAAACCTTGGGCGCCAAGGGCGACGACCTGTCCGCGCTGGGTCGCCTTCTCCAGAAGGACTCGTTCCAGAAGGCCCTCCCCTACGCCGGCACCATGCAAAAGCTCATGGTCCAGAGCGGGACGTTCAAGAACGCGGTCCGGTCGGGCGACATGAGTAAGTTCGGCCAGGACATCGTCGGGGCCAAGAAGAAAGCCCGGTAACCCAGCCTGGATATCGCCGGATAAACAAGGGAAGATGCCGCCCATGCGGCATCTTCCCGTTTTTAATGCGGCACCGTGAGACGCTTCACCCTCGCCCTCCTATTGACCGCTCTCTTCACCGGGGGCCCGACCATAGCCTGGGGCCAGACCCACGTTCTCGAAACCGACGATGTCTTTCTCGTTTACAACAAGTTCACCCAGTCGTTCATAGCTCCCCATACCGCCCGTTGCTTCGAGAACGCGTTGGACTTCTATCGGAGGGTGTACGGGTACACGCCCAGCCAGCGCGTCACCATTCTTCTTGACGACTCGGGAGACTCCAACAACGCCTTTGCCTGGGCCGCGCCCCGTAATTCCATCCTGGTCAAGATTGCGCCCACGAACCTGGCTTACGAGACCGCGCCTTCGAACGAGCGCATCAATCACACCATGAACCACGAGATGGCCCACGTGGTTGCCCTCGATCAGGCCGCGTGGCTGGACCGCGTGTGCCGAAAAGTGTTCTTCGGCAAGACCCGGGACACCGACGTGCATCCGGAGACCATCCTCTATGCGTATCTTTCGAGCCCCCGCCGTTCCGCGCCGCGGTGGTACCACGAAGGCGTTGCGGTCTTTCTGGAAACGTGGCTGGCCGGAGGGGTGGGACGGGCCCAGGGGGCGTATGACGAGATGGTGTTCCGTTCGATGGTGCGGGACAGCTCCCGTTTTTACGATCCGTTGGGGCTGGAATCGGAGGGCACGCACGTCGACTTTCAGGGGGGCGTGAACTCGTATCTCTATGGCACCCGATTCATGAGTTATCTGGGGTACCGCTACTCGCCGGAAGCGGTGGTGCGTTGGACGTCGCGGGCACCGGAAAGCAAGGCCTATTACGCGTCCCAGTTTCGTAAGGTATTCGGCCTGTCGCTCGACGACGCGTGGCACGATTGGATCAACTGGGAGCACACGTTTCAGAAGGCCACCCTCGACTCCCTGCGCCGATATCCCCTCACTCCGTTTTACGATCTCTCCGGCCGCGCCTTGGGATCCGTGTCGCGATCGTTTCTGGATCCCACCCACCGCACGTTGTATGCGGCGGTCAACTACCCCGGAGTGCTCGGGCACTTGGCCGCGATTTCACTCGAGGACGGCTCCGAAACGCCGCTTACCGAAGTGAAGGGCCCCGCGCTCTATTACGTGACGTCGCTCGCCTTTGACCCCGATGCCCCTGCGCTGTTTTACACGACCGACAACGACGACTGGCGGGATTTGTGCCGCTACGATCTCGTCACCGGAAAAACCAAGCGGTTGCAGAAGGACGTTCGCATTGGCGACCTCGTCTACGATCGCACGGACAGTGCGCTGTGGGGGCTCAGGCACTTTAACGGCATCGTCACCCTGGTCCGCATTCCCCCGCCGTACACCCACTGGAATCAAATCTATTCGTGGCCCTACGGGAAGGTGATGTACGACCTCGATCTGTCCCCGGACGGCCGCCGCATGAGCTATGCGCTATCTGAAATCAGCGGCCGCCAGACGCTGCAGGTGGCCTGGGTGGACTCGTTTCGCGCCGGACATCCATCAGAGCGCGTCCTCTACGACTTCGGAACGTCGGTGCCCCAGAGTTTCGTGTTCACTCCCGATGGACAGCACCTGGTCGGGAGCTCGTACTTCACCGGCGTCTCCAACATTTGGCGGTGGAGCTTTGCCGCCGATTCGATGGAGGTCTTGAGCAACACCGACACGGGACTCTTCCGGCCCCTCCCGCTTTCGGGAGATTCACTCGTGGCGTTCCGGTATTCCGGGGACGGTTTCGTTCCGGGAATGCTGGTCGGAACGCCGCAGACGGACGTAAGCTCGATTCGTTTCCTCGGGAACGAGATCGTGGAGGCGCATCCGGTGGTTCGATCCTGGAACGTGGGGTCGCCGGCCCGAGTGCCTTTGGACAGCCTCATCACCTATGAGGGGCCGTATCACAGTTTCCGTCACTTGAACTTGAGCTCGGTGGTGCCCATCGTGGAGGGTTACAAGAACACGGCCGCGCCGGGTCTAGCGGCGAGCTTCCAGGATCCCGCCTACGTCAACTCACTCGACCTGACGTTCTCTTACAGTCCGAGTGGCGATCTCTTGACCTCCGGCGAGCGCTATCACGGCAGTATCGAGTTCTCTCACGCACCGTGGACCGTGCACGCAAGCGCGAACGAAGCGGACTTCTACGATCTCTTCGGTCCCACCAAGACGAGCCGAAAGGGAGAATCGCTGGGGCTCACGTACCGTAATGCGCTCATCCAGGACGATCCCCACGCGTTGGATTTGACGGTGTCCACGACCGGGTACATCGACCTGGAACGCCTTCCCTACGCTCAGAACATCACCGTGTCCTTCGACAAGCTGTGGAATACGGTGGCCAACCTTTCCTACAGGAACCTGCGCGCTTCGATGGGGGCGGTGGATGTCGAAAAGGGCTTCTCCTGGAGCGCGGTCGGAGTGAACAACTATGCCAACGGAAATGCATTCCCTCTTTTTGCGGGGACCTTCGACGTCGGAACACCGTTACTCCTGGACCACAGCTCGCTGTGGTTACGTACCGCGGCCGGATACTCGCCGGGGGAACGCATCGAACCGTTCGCGAATTTTTACTTCGGCGGGTTCGGGAACAACTGGGTGGATCATGGCGACGTGAAGCGGTATCGCCACTGGGACAGCTTTCCGGGAATCGACATCGACGAAGCCGGAGGCACGAACTTCGCCAAAGCCACCCTCGACTGGAACCTGCCTCCCTTGCGTTTCCGGCGGGTGGGAGTGCCCTGGCTCTACGTCACCTGGGCCCGCACGTCGGTTTTTTCCTCCGTGCTCGGCACCAACTTGGACGATCCATCGGTAGCCCCGCGACAGGTGCTGGCCGATCTGGGTGCCCAGCTGGATTTCCGGTTCACCCTTTTGTCTCATCTCAACATGACCGCCTCGTTCGGATATGCCGGCGCCACCGGCCAGAACCGGAAACCGAGCGATGAGTTCATGTTCTCTCTGAAGATTCTGTGACGCCGCTCCTCGCCGCCGTCCCTCTCGCCCTGTGCCCGGTGATCGTGTTCCTCGTCCTTCTGTTCTTCATGGACACGTTCAAACTCTTGCCCGTTTCCGCCATCCTCCGAGCGGTGCTTGCGGGCGCCGTGGTGGCGATCGCGTGCTATTTCGTGAGCGCCTATGCCCTCGCTCACCTCTCGATGCCGGACCAGAGCTACAAGCGCTACGTAGCCCCCTTAATCGAGGAGACGCTGAAGGCGTTCTATCTGGTCTTCCTCATCCGGAGCGCGCGGGTGGGTTTCCTCGTCGATGCCTGCATTTCGGGATTCGCCGTCGGCACGGGATTCGCCCTGGTCGAGAACGTCAACTATCTCCTTGCCGTATCCAACGCCAACGTATTTCTGTGGGTGGTGCGCGGTTTCGGAACCGCGGTCATGCACGGATCCACCGGGGCTATCTTTGCCATGCTCGGCTTGAGCCTGTCCGAGCGCCATCCCAAGATCAAAGCGCTCGTCTTTCTGCCGGGGTTCCTGGTCGCCTATGCCATTCATTCCGGGTTCAACCATTTCGCCCTGCATCCCTTGGTGATGACCGCACTCCTCTGCGTGCTCCTTCCCCTGGTGGTCGTGCTCGTGTTCGAGCGAAGCGAGCGCGCGACCCGGCAGTGGCTGGGGGTGGGGTTCGACACCGACGTGGAGCTGCTCGAGATCTTGAACGGTGCCAAGGTGGAAGAAAGCCGCGTCGGCCGCCACCTCGAGGGGCTCAGGGATCGTCTCCCCGGGACCGTGGTCGCCGATTTATTGTGCCTCTTGCGCGTGCACCTCGAGCTATCGGTGCGCGCCAAAGGCATCCTCCTCGCCCGGTCGGCGGGAATCTCCCTCGCCCCCGATGATCTGGTGCGAGCCAACCTGGAAGAGCTCGAGTACTTGAATGCGTCGGTGGGACGGACGGGGCGGCTGGCGGTGGCTCCGTTTCTCAACATGACCCATCGCGAGCTGTGGCAGCTCTACATGCTGGGCCGGACGGGAAAGCGAGGGTCAGGGTAAAATGCCCGTGGAAGGAGCGTTGCGTGCGTAAACCCGTTCTTCTCGTTACCGGCGCCAACGGCGAGGTGGGTCACGGGCTCATCCTCGAGCTGGCCGGCCAAGGGCACGACAACATCGTCGCCGTGGATCTGGAACCCGTGGACGGCGCCCTGGCCGCCAAGTGCCGGGCCACGTTTGCCGGGAGCATTCTCGACCGGCACCTCATGGAGCGCATCGTCAGCGAGTACGAGGTGCGCGAGATTTATCATCTGGCCGCGCTCCTCTCCACCCGTTCCGAATTCACGCCCGAAACTGCGCATGAAGTCAACGTGGAAGGCACGCTCGGCCTGCTCCAGCTGGCGCTCGAACAAACGAGCTGGCGCGGCGAACCCGTGAAATTCCTCTTCCCCAGCTCGATCGCGGTCTATGGCCTTCCCGATCTTCCGACCAAAGAGCGGGCGGGGAAGGTCAAGGAATACGAGTGGACCTCGCCCACGACGATGTATGGGTGCAACAAGCTTTACTGCGAGCAGCTGGGCCGCTATTTCGCCGACCATTACCGCCAGCTGGCCGCCGACCGCGACAATGCGCGGGTGGATTTCCGCTGCCTCCGATTCCCGGGCATCATCAGCGCGCTCACGTTGCCGAGCGGTGGCACGAGCGACTTTGCGCCGGAAATGATTCATGCCGCGGCCAAGGGGGAGCCCTACGCGTGCTTCGTGCGCGAAGACACCATCATTCCCTTCATGGTGATGCCGGATGCGATCCAGGCCTTGCTCCGTCTGGCCGCGGCCGATGCCACCCGCCTTCGCCGGCGCATCTACAACGTGACCAGCTTCAGCCTCACCGCAGGGGAAATTCGTGAACGTGTACTCAAGGCCTTTTCAAAAGCCGACATTTCGTTCGCACCCGATCTGAAGCGCCAGGCGATCGTGGATACTTGGCCGCTCGACGTAGACGACGGTCCAGCGCGTCGCGATTGGGGCTGGGAGCCCCGTTTCGACGCAGAGCGCTCGTTTGCGGATTATCTGGTCCCCGAAATCAGACGCCGGTACGCGCGCACGGGTACGTGAGGCGTGCCACCGCACGACGAGTTGGATCCAGAGGGCGGTCCGATCGAAGTTCCCCTGGACGGCGTGCTCGATCTGCACACGTTTCGCCCCCAAGAGGTGAAGGATCTCGTCACGGAGTACGTGCGGGCCTGCCGCGAGCGCGGCCTTCTCGAGTTGCGGATCATTCACGGAAAAGGGACGGGGGCGCTGCGTGAAACCGTGCACAGAACGCTGGCTCGCCTGCCCGAAGTGGCGTCGTTTCGCCTGGCCGGCGAGGACCGCGGCAGTTGGGGAGCTACCCTGGTTTTATTGAAGCCGCGGGTCTAAGCCGCAGATTTCCGGCGACGCAGCGAGCGCAACCCCCCGGCAGCCAGCCCTAGACCGAGAAGGGTAAGCGTGGTGGGTTCGGGGACAGCGGAGGATTCCGCCAGCTGTCCCCGGATGCCTCGATAGGCGCGAATGTTCGTCATGGTCGCGTCGACCTTGGGCCGCAGCATCACGTAATAGTTGTGCGGGCGCAGTACGATTGCAGCCAGATCTGCGTCACGCAGTCCCTGGCCGTTCATCTCGTTGCGCAACCGAACAACTTGGGGTCCTGCCAACCCGGGAGCACCCTCCCGGATAGTGGCTTCTTTGAGGGTCGTGACGCCGGACACGTCGAACGACCAGTCCAGGGTGTAGTTTTCGGGATCGATGCTGATTCTCCCGTGGCCCAAAAGACTGGTCGAACCGGAGGCATCAACGGACCCGTAGAGGGAGACAAAATAGGTCATGACGGTCGCCTGGGAATCGCGAGCAGCAAAAAGCAGGAAAATGGCCATTAGGGGGCCCAAATACTTATTCATTATTACTCCAGAGAATTTAACTAATGGGCGCTTAACAAATATATTCAACCGGATGGGTGCCAAGCGAACTCCCTCGACACCCCCGTGTTTTGATTTTGTGCTTCTCTATAGTGCACATTTCGTACCATGAGCTAACTATTGAAATTTGAGCGACTTAACAAAATACGTGTTCCAGGAATTGTAAATTTTACCGACGATTAGCGCTCGATCCTGACAGTTTTGTTAATTAAATGACGGGGGGCAATACGATTGATGGACCCTTTCCCCCCTAACGGCTCAGTGATCGGGAGGAAGCCAGTCTCTGGGTTTGAGAAAGACTTCATAGAGTCGGGCCTCGGATGACCCCTCCTCGGGGTGCCAGTCGTAGTCCCATTTTGCGTGGGGCGGCAACGATGCCAGCACCGCTTCCACACGGCGACCGGATTGAAGGCCGTACAGGGTGCCGCGATCCTGAAGCAAGTTGAACTCGACGTAACGTCCCCGCCGGTAGAGCTGGAAGTCCCGCTCCCGAGCCCCAAACGAATGTTCCTTCCGTCGATCCACGATCGGCAGGTACCCGGCTAGGAAGTGCTCCCCGACCCGTTTCACGAACTCGTAGGTGCGCTCGAATCCCCACTCCACCAGGTCATCGAAAAAGATCCCGCCTACGCCGCGCGGTTCACCCCGGTGCTTCAAGTAAAAATAAGCGTCACACCAGGCCTTGAACCGCGGATAAACCTCCGGCCCAAATGGAGCACACGCGTCCCGCGCCGCACGGTGCCAGTGCACGACGTCCTCCTCGAACCCGTAATACGGCGTCAGGTCCATGCCGCCGCCAAACCACCACTCCCGCCCCGCACGGAAGTGACGAAGGTTGAGATGGGTGGTGGGAACGTAGGGATTTTCCGGGTGAACGATCACGGAGAGCGAGACCGCTTCGAAGGGTTGGCCGGCTGTCTCTGGATGGCGCCCCGAGGCGGCTTCTGGAAGCGCGCTGCCTTTGGCGTGGGTGAAGTTCACCGCGGCGCGCTCGAACACCGCGCCGCCGCTCATGACGCGGGGAAGAGAGAGCCCGGTTTCTGAATCCTCGCGCCGGTCGCTCGCGAAGCGCGCGGCAGGCTCGAAGGCTTCCAACGCCGACGCAATGCGATCCTGCAGCGCATGCAGATGCTCGGAAACGGCCGTGACGTCCGTCATGCCGCCGGGGTTCCGCCCGTCACTTGGGCGAGGATGCGATGAATAGTCAGGACGCCGTCGGTTAGGGCACCGGGGCCGGGCTGGAGAATCGTGGACGAATCGATTTCGAATACCTGGTCGCGCTTCAGGAAAGGCGCTTCGGCCCAACCCGGGCGCTTGTCCAAATAATCGCGCCGAAACTTGCGACCGCACCAGGAGGCCAGATAAACGTCGGGAGAACGTTCAAGCACCGCTTCGGGTCCCGGCAGGGTCCGGTCTCGAGCCAACCGCGCGTGCCGCCGGTCGGCAAACACGTCGTCACCCCCGGCGATCTCGATCAACTCGCTCACCCAACGGATGCCGGTAATCAATGGATCCGGCCATTCCTCGAAGTACACCCGGGGACGAACGGGAAACCGGGCGGCGGATTCGGCGATCCGCTCCAGTCCGTCCGCGAGCTCCCGCACCAGCGCCAGACCTTTCTCCGGCTCTCCGATCAGGGCCCCCAAACGACGAACGACATCCAGGATGTCGGCCACCGATCGCTGGTTGAAGCAGTGAACTTCGATCCCCCGGCGGATGAGCTCGGCACAGATATCCGCCTGCAGATCGGAAAAGCCAAGGACCAGATCGGGGTCGAGGGCCGCGATCTTTTCCAGGTCCGCCTTCACGAACTGAGAGACCACGGGCTTATCGCGACGGGCTTGGGGAGGCCGAACCGTGAACGCGGAAATGCCGACGATCCGCTCCTCTTCCCCCATGCGGTACAGCATTTCCGTGGTTTCTTCGGTCAGGCATACGATCCGCCGGGGAGGCCCTCCCCCCCGAATCAATGTCCCTACAACGCTCATGCGTCCCCTTTCTGCCCTTCCGAAGCGACCACGACCTCATCCTACCCGTGAGAAGGGTACTCTGGGCGGAGTCGAGAGGGGGGTTTGGGGGTAGTCGCATGGGCGGTTTCACCCGGCTCCTCTTGGACGGCTGGGGATAATTTCGTATAACCCGTTGTGGTGTAAATAGTTAACCAATACACAGTAACGGTTTAGCTTGCCACGAGCCCGCCGATCTTCTATACAATCCCTCCCCTTGGTCGGGGAGGACGCTTCGTAGCCCGGCCTGGAGATCCATTCATGTCGAAACGCTTGGTCATCGTCGAGTCACCCGCCAAAGCCCGAACCATCGCCCGGTTCCTGGGGCAGGGCTTTACCGTCGATTCGAGCATCGGTCATATCCGCGACCTCCCCGATAGTGCCGCCCAAATCCCGGCCAACCTTAAGAAGGAGCCGTGGGCACGGCTGGGCGTCAATGTGGAAAACGATTTCGAGCCCCTCTACGTGGTGCCGGCGGACAAGAAGAAGAAAGTGGCCGAGCTCAAGAAGATCCTGGCCGATGCGGACGAGCTCCTGCTCGCCACCGACGAAGACCGCGAGGGCGAGGCCATCGCCTGGCACCTGGTTCAGCTCTTGAAGCCCAAGGTGCCCTTTCACCGTCTCGTCTTTCACGAGATTACTCGGGAAGCCATTCGCGAGTCCCTGAGCCATCCGCGTCCCATCGATGAACGCCTGGTTTCGGCTCAGGAAACCCGCCGCATCCTCGATCGGCTCTATGGCTACGAGATCTCGCCCTTGCTCTGGAAGAAGATCCGTCCCCGTCTTTCCGCGGGACGGGTGCAGAGCGTGGCCATACGGATACTGGTCGAGCGCGAGCGCGCTCGCATGCGCTTCGTGGAAAGCGTGTACTGGGACTTGGAGGGGATCTGGAAGACCCAGGAAGGCAAGGAATTCCCGGCTCGCCTGGTCACCCTGGGGGGAAAACGCCTCGCTACCGGGAAGGATTTCAACCCCGACACGGGCGAGTTCACCAACGGCGGCGTCGTACTCCTGGACGGAAAGCGCGCGACATCATTAGCCGAAACGCTGGGCAAATCCTCGTGGACGGTGACCGCCACCGAGACCAAAGACTTCACGCAGTCGCCTCCGCCCCCGTTCACCACCAGCACGCTCCAGCAGGAAGGGCTGCGCAAGCTCCGCTTCTCCGCGCGTCGGACGATGCAGGTCGCGCAGCGCCTTTACGAGAACGGGCACATCACCTACATGCGTACCGACTCGACCACGCTGTCGGATCAAGCCATGAAGGCGTCGCGTCACCAGGTGGGGCAGCTCTACGGAGACAACTATCTCTCCGACCAGCCGCGCCAGTATCAAACGCGAGTGAAGAACGCACAGGAAGCCCACGAAGCCATCCGGCCGGCGGGAGAACATTTCCAGACCCCGTCGGATCTGCAACGCGAGCTCGAGCCCGACGCAATGCGGCTTTACGAGCTTATCTGGATGCGGACCTTGGCCAGTCAAATGGCAGTGGCGCGCGGTCGTCGTATGACGGTGTCTCTGGAATCGGGCGAAGCGGTGGTTCAGGCCACGGGCAAAGTGATCGATTTTCCGGGATTCCTGCGGGTGTATGTCGAGGGCTCCGACAATCCCGAGGCCGAGCTGGCGGAAAAGGATGTGCTGCTCCCGTCCATGAAGGAAGGCGATCGCGTCTCCTGTAAGACTCTGGAAGCGAAGGAACACCGCACGCAGCCTCCGGCGCGATTCACCGAGGCGAGCCTGGTCAAGGAGTTGGAAACGCGCGGCATCGGCCGGCCGAGCACGTACGCCAGCATTCTCGACACGATCGAGCGCCGCGAGTACACGTTCAAGCGCGGCACCGCGCTCGTGCCCAGCTTCGTGGCGTTCGCGGTCGTGAACCTGCTCGAACGTTTCTTCACCGAGCTGGTGGACATGAACTTCACTGCCCGGATGGAAGACGATCTCGACGCGATCTCGCGGGGGGAAGCAGAGTCGCTTCCCTATCTCAAAGGCTTTTATTTCGGGAACGGTCAAAAGGGTCTTCGCCCGCAGCTCGATGAAAACTCCGAGATCATCGATCCGCGGGACATCTGCACCATCCCGCTGGGTAAGGACGCACGCGGCCAGGACGTCGCCATTCGCATCGGTCGCTACGGTCCGTATCTCATGCGGGGGGATGACACGGCCCCGGTTCCCGATGGAACTGCACCGGACGAGCTGAACCTCGCCAAGGCCGTCGAGCTCTTGTCCACCTCCAGCGGTCCGCGCGAGCTTGGCCAGGACCCCGAGACCGGCGAAACCGTAACCGTTCGCGACGGCCGTTTCGGCCCCTACGTGCAACTCGGGGAAGCGGAAGGCAAGAAGAAGCCCAAGACCCAATCCCTCCTTCCTGGCATGACGCCGCAGAGCATGGACCTGGAAACTGCGCTTCGCTTATTGAGTCTGCCCCGCGTCGTGGGCACGGACGACAACGGCGTCGAGATCACGGCTGCCAATGGTCGTTTCGGTCCCTACCTGCGCCGTGGTGAAGACACGCGGAGCCTGTCGAATCCGGAGGAGCTCTTCACGATCGCCCGGGACGAAGCGCTTGCGATTCTGGCCAAGCCCAAGGAGCGCCGTCGTCGGGGCTCCGAACCGCTCAAGGTCCTGGGTGAAGCACCCGCCCTCGGCGGCGCGCAGGTCAAGCTCATGGATGGACGTTTCGGTCCATACGTGACCGACGGGACCACGAATGCCTCGGTACCACGGGGCGCTGACCCCATGGCGGTCACGCTTGCCGAGGCGGTGACGTTGATCGAGGAGCGCAAGGCCCGTGGTCCGGTCACGCGACCCAAGCGCGCGACCGCCCGTAAGAAGAAAGCAGCCACTGCCGGCACCGTGCGCAAGACCGCTCGTAAACGAGCCGTCGCCGGAGCCGTGTAGCGCTTTTCGAGCATGCCAGCGCGAATCGCATGCGCGCTCTTGCCGGTTTGTCTTCTCATTGCGCCTGGTTGCTCACACGACACTCCGATCACGGTATCGGCCGCGGCGTCACTCACCGACGTCATCGGAGAAGCAGCCCGCGTCTACGGCGATTCTACCGGGATCGACGTCGTCACTCGTTTCGGCGCTAGCGGTGTCCTGGCTCGAGCCATCGAGGAAGGAACGTCCGCCGACGTGTTCATTTCCGCCGACGCGGGATGGGTAGAGGAGCTGGGAAAGCGCGGACTGCTTGACCTCGCCACGGCACGCATCCTGGCCTGGAACCGGCTCGTGTTCGTGACTCCGGCCGTGGATTCCGCGGAAGCAATCGCCACGCCACCGGCGCTCGTGAACCTGAAGGCAATTGCCATTGGCGATCCCAAAACCGTTCCCGCTGGGCACTATGCCGAGCAAGCACTGACCAAGCTCAGCCTTTGGCCCTTGCTCGAGACAAAGCTGGTGAAAGCCACCGACGTGAGGGCCGTCTTGAGTCTTGTCGAAACGGAGCAAGTGGAGGGAGGCGTGGTCTACGCCACCGACGCCCTGACCAGCAGCAAAGTGCGGGTGGCCTTCACGTTCCCCGAAGGCTCGCACGATCCGGTGGCGTATCCCGGAGCCGTGCTCTCCGGGAGCCGGCACCCCAAACCAGCGTTATCGTTTTTGGAGTTTCTCTCCAGCCCCAAGGGCCGCGCCATTTTCGCATCCTTCGGCTTCCAAGCGTCCTGACCCCTCCCACCGATCTGGAAACCCGAGCCACCGTGGGCTAGACTTTTCGCTTTTCCACGCTGGTATCCCGAACGCGAAGGAGTTCCCGTGTCGATCAGCAAGGAATTGCTCGAAATTCTCGTCTGTCCGCTCTCCAAGGCCCCGCTGGTGCTGGACGGAACCACGCTCGTGTCCACCGACAAGGACACCCGCCGACGCTATCGCATCGAGGACGGTATTCCAGATCTCCTCATCGAAGATTCGGAAGAGCTCGATCCCGCCACCTGGGCTGAAATCATGAAGAAACACGGGAAGGCATGATCGAAAACGGAGCGCGATACTTCGAAGACTTCGACGGCGTCACCTATCTCAACTGCGCCTACATGGGTCCCCTGCCTCGGGTCACCCTGGAGGCCGTTCGTGACGTGATGCCGCTCCAGGCCTTTCCCAACCGGGTGAAGGATAGCTTTGCGTTCGAGTTTCCCAACCGTGTGCGCGAGGTCACCGCGCCTTTCGTGGGCGCGCGTCCGGAAGAGATCCTGGTCGGAAGCGGTTCGTCACACGGCATGGCAGTGGCGGCGCTGGGATTTCCGTGGAAGGCGAAAGACGAGGTCGTCGTCTCGGCCACCGACTATCCTTCGAGCGTATATATCTGGTCGGAAGCGGCCCGCCGTCACGATGGGGTGTGTCGCCTCGTGCGCGGTCGCAAGCCGGCCGCGACAACGGACGACATCGTGGCCGCGATCACCGAGCGCACGCGCATCGTTTCGGTGAGCTGGGTCGATTACGAAAGCGGCGAGATCATCGACCTGGAGCGCCTAGGCGAGATCTGCGCCAACAAAGGCATATTCCTCGCCGTAGACGGCACGCAAGCGGTGGGAGCCGTGCCACTCGATGCCCCGGCTTGGCGGCTCTCCCTGGTCACCGTGGGCGCCTACAAGTGGATGCTGGGTCCCTACGGTGCCGGCTTCGCTTATCTGGATCCCGCCTGGGCGGACCGCATTGCCCCCACATACATCACCTGGACCGCTGCTCAGGGAGCCGAGGACTACAACGCGCTCCCCCGAGACGACTACAAATGGGTGGAAACCGCGCGCCGGTTCGATGCGCCGGAAACGGCGTCGTTCTTGAACCGGGCCGGTCTCATCCGAAGCGCACAGTTCCTGAGCGAGATCGGCGTTCCGGCTGTGCACGAGCACATCACGGGCCATTTGCGCCAGCTCGAGAACGAACTCCCCCGCCCCTTCCGCCGGCGGGCCGGCCCTTCCCGCATCCCCGGACCCATCCTCAGCATCGAGGCCGACGACGTGAGCACGGTGCGACAAGCCTACGAACGGTTGCGCGCGGACAATTTCCGTACGAGCTTGCGGGACGACGGCATTCGGGTGTCGCCACACATCTACAACACCGAGGACGACATCGATCGTTTCTTGCGCGTTCTTCGGGGTTGAATCCGGCGATGCGAATCGTCACCTGGAACGTCAACTCGGTCCGCATGCGGCTCACCCATCTTCTGGGGTGGCTCGATAAGCATCGTCCGGATGTCCTCTGCCTTCAGGAAACCAAGATCCCGGACGAGGGGTTCCCGCGCATGGAAATCGAGTCCATGGGCTACGCCATCGAAACGCATGGGCAAAAGGCGTATAACGGCGTCGCCATCATCTCGCGCTTGCCGATGGAGAACGTCGTGCGGGGGTTCGGCGATCTCGACGACGTCCAGAAACGCGTGATTGCGGCCACGGTGGGCGGCATTCGCATCATGAGCATGTATGTCCCGAACGGGCAGAGCACGCAATCCGCCAAGTACGTGGCCAAGCTGGAGTGGCTGGATCATTTCCTTCGCATCTTGAGCGAACGCCACCGTCCCGATGAGCCGCTGCTTCTTTGCGGCGACTTCAACATCGCCCCCGAAGATCGGGACGTGCACGATCCCAAACGGTGGCGAGGAAAGATCCTCTGCAGTGAGCCGGAGCGAGCAAAGTTCCGCGCGTTCCTGGGTTGGGGGCTTCACGATGCGGTACGGGTCAAGACGGAAGAGGGCGGTTTCTACACGTGGTGGGATTACCGCCTGAGCGGCTTTCGCCGCAACTGGGGACTGCGTCTCGATCATTTTCTCATCTCGCTTCCGCTCACCGGGCGCGTACACGAGATCTGGGTAGACCGTGAAGTGCGAGGCATGGACCGGCCCTCGGATCATGCGCCGGTCGTGCTCGAGCTCGATCCGGACTCGCCATGAGCACGCCCCCTCAGACTCTGGATCTCGAGGCGCTTCGCCGCCGCTATTACAACGCGACCATTCTCGGTGAACGCATGCATCACGGCACGGTGATGGTGATCCGCGTTCTGCCCGACGACCCGGTTCCAGCACCGAAACCGGGCCAGTGGCTCGAGCTGGGATTGGGAGTTTGGGAGCCGGTGCAGGAGGGGGCGGAATCCGGTAGCGTGCGCCGCTTCGCTCCCGATGCGATGATTCGGCGCGCGTACTCGCTCAGCTCTCCCATCCTGAACTCGGATCATGCACGCCTCGCGCGGCCCGGCGAATGGGAAGGTTTCGAATTCTTTCTATCGTTGGTCCTGCCCCCCGAGGAGCGAGCGCAGCGGGTCCCCAACCTCACCGGACGATTGTTCTGCCTCAGACCCGGCGGACGGCTCTTCGTGTCCGACCGCCCCATGGGCGAGTACACGCTGGAGGGCGTGAGTCCGAACGCCGACGCGCTCTTCCTGGCCACCGGCACCGGCGAAGCGCCGCACAATCACATGATCTGGAGCCTCCTTCGGGGAGGTCACAAAGGACGGATCGCGTCCATCATATCGGTACGCCATCGCGACGATCTAGCCTACGACACCGTCCATCGCCGTCTGGCCGAGCTCTTTCCCAACTATCGTTACGCGGCTCTGGTCACGCGCGAAGACGGCGGGGCGCGGCTACACCTTCAGGACTTCGTGAAGGATGGGCTGATCGAAGGCATGGCGGGTTTCCCGCTCGATCCGGCGCGTGTACACATTTACCTGTGCGGCAACCCCGGCATGATCGGTCCGCCCAGGTTTCTGGCCGGACGTCGCCAGTATCCGGATGCGGTGGGCATGGTCGAGCTCTTGGAGGAGCGGGGGTTCAACGCGGACCTCGCCCATCCACCGATCAACGTGCACTACGAGCGGTACTGGTAACTCAGTTCGCCCCGTCTCCGGCCGCGGCGGGCTCGGCCTCGGCAAGGGCATCTGCGAACGCGCGGTACACGGAGTCTTCCCGGCATACGAACAACACCTTCTCGATGCTGTGGTCCGATTGCAGGAAATCGAGAACGGTTTTCACGGCCACTAAAGCCGCTTCCTCGGCCGGGAACCGGTAGGCTCCGCAGCTGATCGCCGGGAATGCGATCGACTTCATGCCGTGCATCGAGGCGATGCTCAGGGATTCCCGATAGCAGGACGCCAGGAGCTGATGCTCTCTGCGAATGCCGCCCATCCAGTACGGACCGACGGTATGAATGACGACCTTGGCCGGGAGTGCGTAACCCTGGGTGAGCTTGGCCTTGCCGACCTCGCAGCCGCCCAGACTTCGGCATTCCTCGAGCAGCCGGGGCCCGGCCGCGGCATGGATCGCTCCGTCCACTCCGCCTCCACTCTGCAAGGTGGTGTTGGCGGCATTCACGATGGCATCCACGTTGACTTGGGTAATGTCGCCTTGAATGATTTCGACCCGATCTTCCTGGTGCATGGGGATTACTCCGATTGTTGCGTCCCGTCTTGGCCGGAGCTCAGCCTACCTTCAACATGCGGTCGAGGGCCACTCGGGCTTTCACCGCTATTTCTTCCGGCACGGTGATCTCGTATTGCTCTTTACGCAGAGATTCCAGCGTATCTTCCAGGGTAATTTCGTTCATATGGGGACAGCGAACACTGCACAGACGAAGCATCTCCCGTTGTGGATTGCGGGCAGCGATGTTGTCGCCCATGCTGCACTCCGTCAAAAGTAAATAACGTCCGCCTTGCATTTTTTCGACATAACGAATCATGGCCGTGGTGCTACCGGAAAAATCCGCCGCCGCCACAACGTCGGGACTGCATTCCGGATGGGCCAGGACCACGGCATCGGGGAATTGCCGCCGGACGCTCTGGATGTCCTCGACCGTGAATTTCTCATGAACCTCGCAGCGCCCGCCCCACCCGATGATCGCCGATTCGACCCGCTTGGGATCGTCCGCTTGCGTGGCCCCATTTGCGGGAGCGCCATCCACGATGAGATCCATGCCCAGTTCGCGGGCAACGTTTCCACCCAGGTACTCGTCGGGAAGAAAGATGACCTGTCGATGGCCCAGCTCGCGCAGGTGGCGCACCATGGCCTCGGCATTGCTCGACGTGACGCAGTAATCCGATTCGGCCTTCACGTCGGCGTAGGTGTTGACGTACGTCACCACCGGCACCCCGGGGTGGCGCGCCTTGAGCCGGCGCACGTCTTCGGCCGTGATACTCGCCGCGAGCGAGCAACCCCCTTTAGAGCTGGGTAACAGCACCTTCCGCGACGGATTGAGAATCTTGGCCGTCTCGGCCATGAAGCGCACGCCGCAAAACACGATGATGCGCGCATGCGTCTTGGCGGCCATGCGGCTCAAGTACAGGGAGTCCCCGGTCACGTCCGGCACCGAGTGATAGAGCACCGGTTCCATGTAGTTGTGCCCGAGAATAATCGCCGCTTTCTCGTGCTTGAGGCGATTTACCTCGAGCGCGATTTCCGCTTTGCGCTTGAGCTCGAAGTCGGGCACGACTCCGGAGAGCCGTTCGCGAAGCCGTTCGAGCATGCCGTCCAGAGTGTCGGGGTAAACGATCGTTTCCGTCATGCTTTAAGTCTAACGCAAGTCTCCTGCCCCACGCCCCGCCGCTCCCCGTGATCGGAGCTGGCTGGCTTTCTGGTAGGCACGATCGGCCGCCTCGAATTGCGACAAGGACCGATAGCAATCGCCGAGCGTGGACCAATCTCCGGGGCGATCCGGCGCGATTGCGAGCGCCTTGTTCAACTCCGTGATGGCTTCATCGTATCGCCCCAGATAGTAGAGGGCGTGGCCGAGGTTCGAAAGCAACCCGGAGGTCTCCGGTGTTCGCTTCAACTCTTCCTCTATTTGGCGGACGACCTTCTCCATGCGCGTGCGTTCCAACGTTGGATTGGCCTGGAGCCGGGCGACCAGTCCCAGTCCATACATACTCCTCACGTTTCCGGGGGCAATGCGAAGTACGGCGTTGAAATCGCGTTCGGCGCGCGAGGCATCGCCCTGGTTCAGCCAGAGAAACCCTCGCTGCCCCAGAGACACAATGTCCAACGAATCCCGCTCGATTGCATTCGTGAACTCTTGCAGTGCCTTGTCCTTCTCTCCGGCCAACCTCCACGCTTCACCGGCGCGCCGTGCATACACAGGGTTGGGGTCCAGCTGGAAGGCAAGGCTGAACAGATGCGGGGCATTTTTGTCCCCCGTTCGCGCGGCTTGATCGCCAAGATGGTGGGCAATTTGCGCCTGCACGACGGGGTGCGGTCTCGGTGACCCGGTTCCGTAGGCCAAGACCCTGTTGGTCGAGGCGGTTGACGAGGCGAGCATCGCCACCAGTGGGACCACGAAGACCAAGGCGATGACTACCAGGCTCGGCCCCGGGTCGGGATTCGTGCTCTTGAAACCGCTCCGTTTCCAGGCCTCCATAACCAAGAACCCGAACGGGAACCCAAGCGCGGCAAAGAGATCCCAATCCAGCACCGGGCCGCCGAGGGGCGTGATGATGAGGCACCGAGCCATGAAAAACAGGATCACTGCTGCGCCGATGGGAGAACGCAGAGCCTGCCCGAGGGCTTCCCGTCCCTTCGAGGACGACGCGAGAACCAGAGCCAGCACGGAAGCGGCACCAACGCTCAGCAGATAGCCGTTCACGATATCGATCGGATGCCACACCGAGAAAAATCCTGGACTCCAAGACGGCGGATGCGCCAAGTAGCTCACCTGCCGGACAAAAAAATGAGCCGGCGGGATCCAGGCCAGAGCGCCTCGCCCCAAGTCGCTGGACCTGGCCGCCACGGCGAGAGCAAAGAGGGTCACGCTCACCAGGCTAAGGATCAGTCTCGTCCGCGGTGAGAATCGATCCAGAATCATCCAGAGCGTCACCGGAAGAAAAAGCACGCCCATGATGTGAGCGGCAATGACAAGGGCCTGCGCCAGCAGTAGGCCGATCGTCTGCATTGCTCCGCGTGGAGCGAGAAGGGCGGTCATGTAGACGCTCATCGCGGCGACGATTACCGCGTAGGCTTCAACATAGCCTTGAAACAGCCCGATGTAGCCGCCCAGAAAACTCGCGACCAGGACGAGCCCCATGCCGCGATAACGCGTTCTCCAGAGGCGGAAAAGCAGCCCGCCGGTGATCAAGCCGCACAAGACGGAAATACCTTGAACCGCCTTGGCCAGAAGATCCGCGTGATCCGGACCGGCGATGCGTCCCAAGTCGCGAACGAGGACGCTGTAGAGAGGGCTTCTGGGTGTCACCCAATCCTGGCTTCCGATTCGATTCGCCACCTCCATGGAGTCGCCGAAGAGAAGCGTCCCCGCGGGAAGGAAGGTCCAAAGGAGGGTGAAGCCGACAAGGGTGGCGATTGGGAGAAGAGATGTTCCGACTCGAGAGTTAGACACGCCTCGCCCCAACGGGGGGATCCGGCCATGGAACCAGATGACCGCCAATCCCAGAATGGCGGCGGCAATCCTCCACGGCAACGGCCATAACGACCAAAAGTTGACTCCCCAAAGCGCGTTCAGCTTCGAGGGTGCGGCGACGGCGAGCAGGATGCTAACCGAGCCGAGCATGGAAAGGAGGGCAATGGACGCGGAGGCTTCGGTCGAAGTTTGGGAAGCTCGGCCCTTAGGCCTGGCCCGCGCCGGCATGGATCAAACGGGCTCTGGTCGTCCGCTCACTTCAGGCCATGTTGAGCCATGAACGCATTGGTCATCTGCTCGAGCTTGGGATCACCTTGGGTGTATTTAGAAAGAAGGAATACCCGAAGATCCGTGAACAACGGATCGCCGGCATCGGTTCGCGTCAATGTGAACAGGGACACTTCGCGGGAGTGCGGACCTGGGAGCACCAAAAATGCATCCCCAATCTTGAATTGCCCCTGAGGCCCCAACGGATCGTGGCCGATCACGACCACATCGATTCCGGTCACGCCTTCGAGGATCTCTTCCGCGCGCTTTCTCTCGGCATGAATCAGCAACACGGTCAGGTCCGGTTTTGGTTTGAGACCCTGGAGCGTATTCTGGATGGCCATGCGGGCATCGCCCACGAACAAGCTGTCGGTTCGTTCCAGAGCGCCCGGTGATTCGTAGTAGAGGACCGGGTCGATAACGGCGAGGGTGGCGATGCGGCGTCCTTTGCGTTCCACCCACCGCACCGATTGCAGACTCTCCGCCAATCCGGGGCCGAAGCGAACGTTCGCCCCCAAGAGGGGTAGTTTTTTGGCCGCCCGCCTCAGGTAATCGGCCCCCATCGACAAATCCAGCTCACCGATCCCAATCGCGTCATAGGCCATCGCGCCCAGTCCATTCAACAGAAACTCGGCGATTTCGGCGCGATGTGTGTCGCCCACCGCAGGTACGAAGTCGCCCCCATCCGCGACGACTACCGGGTACTTGAGTTCTTGAATTTCGTGGAACACCCGGTTCCTGATCGCCAGTCCGCCGACCGGCTTTTTGTGTCAGGTACAGGGGCGCAGCTGGCCCTTGGCACACGTATTGACCGCCACTCCAATGTCCCATTGGCCCGTGCGAGCGGCAGTAGAATCGGTGGTGGCGGACTCGACGCCCGGATTCCTCCCGGAGAATCCCAGAAGGGTCAGGACCAGGGCCGAGGTGAGAGCAGTCCATCGTGGGGTCGGCATACGGCGGTGAATTGTACACCTCTGGACCCTCGATCCATCCCGGAAATGTCCGGAAGATCAAGATCCTATGCCAATCAGCCTTTCGAAGCGAGGATCCGTGCGCAGACTCTGCCACTCCGGCTCGATGCGCGCCCGAGCGAGCACGAACGCGGGCCGCCCCGCCGCGGCGCTCTTCAGAAATTTCAACGCGTCGTCCGCCTCGCCCCGTAGGGCATGGATGGCGGCCGCATAGTAACGGCTGAACGGCTCGTCGGCTCCCAAGGCCAACCGTTCGGTGAATGTCTCCAATCCCGAAGCGAGCACGGCCGCGGCGCGATCCTTATTTCCCGAGCCTTGGAGCGCCAGACCCCAACGCATCGAGAGCTCCACGCGAATCCGCGACCGTAGCGCATGATTCACCCGTTCCACGAAACCAAGCTCGCTCACGAAGGCTTCGCTCGCCTCGGCATATCGCCCCTGCAACGAGAGGAGGTGGCCCATGCGCATGTACGCTCCGACGAGCTGCACCCCTTGCTGGCCGGAGACGAACGCCTCCTGCAAATCGATGGCGCGGCGAGCCGCCGGTTCGCCCCGAGTGAAATCCCGAAGGAGCGCGTAGCAGTGGGCGAGCTGCATCAGGTACCAGCCCGCCTCAGGGTTGCGCTCCACGGATTGGGCCAATAGCTCCGCGGCGGCCTTGAAATCGCCCTTGCCAATGAAATGCGCACGAGCCATCCCGGCTAGGATACGAAAGTCGTCAGGAGCCAAAGCGCGGGCCTGCTGCAAACATTCCATGGCCTCCTCGACCCGGTTCATGGCCAGGAGATTCACGCCCAGCTCTCGCCAAATCCGGGGAATGCGGGGACGCGCCTCGAGCGCGCGCCGGAGAATCGTCTCCGCTCGCTCGTGATATTCGAGGGCGGCCAGGTACTCCCCTTTCTGTTCCCAGGCCGCGCCGAGCTCGATCTGCGCGCGCACGTAGTTGGGGTCGAGGGCCACCGCGCGTTCGAAGAACAGGATCGCGCGATCGAGCGATTCGTGGCTGTCGTCGCGAATGTTGAGGAGGCCCTTGGCGAACGCTTCGTACGCGGCCACGATCTGGGTGTCGTCACCTTCGCTGGCCGCAGCAACCGTGCGCCTTAAACCAGAGGCGAGCTCGTTCACCACGCGATCCTGGAGTTCGAAGATGGCGGCCAAGTGCCCGTCCAATTTGACCGCGCGAATGATGCGTCCCGATTCTGTTTCGATGACGCGGGCCGTCACGCGCACCTGCTCGTCCTGCCGCTGAAATCCGCCGGCCAGAACCCAGCGCGCGCCGGTCATATGCCCGAGCTTGACCGCGTCCTCGAGTCCCAGCTCCTCGGTTTCGACATCGAGACGCTGCAGGCTCTCCCGCAAGCGATCCCGTCCCCAGACTTCCAATCCCTCGATCTCTTGGAGTGCCGTGGTCACGGTTTCGGCGAGCCCGGTGCCGAGCCACTCGTCTTCCGCCCCTCGCGTGATGTTCGCGAACCCGGCCACGGCAACGGTCAACGCGCCAGTGCTCGTCACCGGAGCGCGGTAGCGCAAGCGACTTAGCTCGGAGCGGACCTCCCGCAAGTCCTGCACGCGGGCTTCCGGCTCCTTGGCCAGCATGGTCGCGACCAAGCGCTCGATTTCTGGCCAGCGCACGTCGGAATAGCGCGGAGGAATAGGCGGTGGATTGTGATGCAGAATGGCGTCGGCCAAGGCTACGAACGAGTCGCCTGTCCAGGGACGCTTTCCAGCGAGAAGCTCGTAGAACACGACCCCGAGCGAAAAAATATCCGAACGGGCGTCGAGCGGCTTCCCGAACGCTTGCTCGGGTGACATGTAGGGTGGTGTGCCTTCGAACGCGCTGGCCGGAAGCGTGTCGCGTGTCCAGGTGAGCGCGTCGGCCGCCAACTTGTGCTCCATGCGCGCGAGGCCGAAATCGAGCACCTTGATGCGTCCCTGGACGACCATGAGATTCGAAGGCTTGAGGTCGCCATGCACGACCCCGCGACTGTGTGCGGACGCCAGCGCATCAGCCATTTGCTCCATCAAATCCAGCATTTGATCGAGCGAGAGCGTGCCTTCGGCCGCAATCTCCGAGAGCGGGCGGCCGGCCACGTACTCCATGGCCAGGAGATACACGTGTCCTTCCGGGGTTTCCGACTCTTCCACGTCGTAGATGACGGCAATGTTGGGATGGTTGAGCGCGGACGCGGCGCGGGCTTCGCGCAGGAGTCGCGACCGCTCCTCCCCATCCTTGCGCTGACGCAGGACCTTGAGCGCCACCGGCCGATGCAGCCGGAGGTCCTCGGATAGGAACACCTCTCCCATCGCCCCCTGGCCGAGGCGTTCCATGATGCGGTAATGAGAAAGCGTGGTGCCGATCATCGTTCTTGGCTTACAAACGCCGCGAAACCAGCCATGAAGTTCGTGAGAAGCTTTCGCACGGTCTCGTCGATGAGCTGGCCCTCGGCATCGAAGACTTGCCCCGCGTTGGCGACGTAGAGCTGTTTCCCAAACCAGGGCCGGGTGCCGAGGGTACGCAGCACCGGCAGCCAGCCCACCTGGGACATACGGGTGCCTCCAATGCCAGCGGACGCACCCATGATCGCGACCGGCCGACCACCGAAAATGCGAGGAATGTCCTTGGATGGCCGGGAGAGCCAGTCGATCGCGTTCTTGAATACGCCGGGCATGGAATGATTGTATTCGGGCGTGACCAGCAACAATCCCTCCGCGGCCACGATGCGCTCCTTGAGTGCGATGACGGGCTCCGGGATTCCTTGGGTCTCCACGTCAAAGTTGTAAAGCGGAACGCCGGCGATCGATGCAATCTCGAGCGTGGACCCGGAGGGAACCACCTCTTGGGCCGCCCTGAGCAGCCAGGCGTTGAATGATCCCTGTCGCAAGCTGCCGGATAGACCAACGATGTGAGCCACGAGGATTACCCCTTCTTCGAATGTTTCAGAGACGCGCTCTTGGGAGGATTCGGCGAGACGCTACCCAGTTCACGAATGAAGAAATCGACGGTCCGCCTTTCCAGCATTTCCGTGATGATGGGATCGGTGACCATGTGGGTGAATCCGGACAGGGGCAGGAACTCGAAGGGCTTTCCCGCACGATAGAGCGCGTTGGCGAGCTGGATGCTGTGGGTGAAATACACGTTGTCGTCGTCCGTGCCATGGATGATGAGCAACGGACGCGAAAGACGGCGCGCGCTGGTGAGCACCGAGCTTTCTTCGTAGGCCTCCGGGTGCGCATCCGGCAAGCCGATGTAACGCTCCGTGTAATGGGTGTCGTAGTCGAGCCAGTTGGAAACGGGCGCGCCGGCCACTCCGGCTTTATAGATGTCCGGACGTCGCATGACCGCCATCGCCGACATATATCCCCCATACGACCAGCCGCAGATCCCCACTCGATCCATATCCAGCTCGCGATACTTCTTTCCCAGTGCTTGCAGGCCCGCCGCTTGATCCTCAAGCGGCACGTCCACGTAGCTTCCGCGCATGGCGCGTTCCCACGCTCGTCCTCGGGCGGGCGTACCCCGGCCATCGAGGCTCACCACCACGAAGCCCTGGTCCGCAAACCATTGATCGAGGAGGTAGCGGTAGGAAGAGGCTTGCACCGTTTGCGCCCCCGGGCCGCCATACACGTCCACCATGACCGGATAGCGTTGCTTCGGATCGAACGCCCGCGGTCGGATGATCGCGGCGTGAAAGTCCAGGTTGTTCGATCGAACCGTGGTGAGCTCGAGCCGGGGCACGTACGGTGGAGCCTCCGCGACGGAGGGCAATTCTCCCAGAACCGTGCCATCCGCCCGAGTCACCGTTTGCAACCGCTCGCCCTTTAGCCCATCGAAGGTGTGCACCCAAACCGCATGGCCTTTCGATACGACGGCTCCATGAAGTCCGGCCCCGTGCGTGATGGAGAGCCCGGCTGGATTCGGCTCGAGTGACGCACTGCACACCTGGGTTTGCGTGGGATCTGCGCTTGCTTTGAACCAAACCGCGCCACTCGCCTCATCGACGTCGACGAACCCCCGATATCCCAGATCGAGGTCGGTGATGCGCCTAACCAACGACCCGTTCGGATCGTGAAGCTCGAGCGCCCAGGCGCCTTCCCGCTGGCTCGTCCACAGAAAACCCCGCCCGCTTTCCAGCCAGCGAGGCATTTCCTCGTCGATGTTGAGCCACGCATCATCGCGTTCTTCGAGCAGGGTCCGCGTCGTCCCCGTTTTGTCGTCGACCGCGAAGAGCACTTCTTCGGTTTGTTCCCGGTTTTGTACGAGCATGGTGAGCGGCCCATTCTCCCAAACAACCCGCGCCAGATAGGGATATCGCTCGCGATCCCAGCGAACCTCGGTCGCCTTCTTGCCGCTCACCGGAACCAAAAAAAGCCGTACGTCGGCGTTGGCCTTCCCCGGGCGCGGATAAGCCCAGCTCTGGGGCGGTGCTTCCGGATGCGCGGGATCGGCGATGTGGAACGTTTCCAGTTTTGAAACATCCGTGCGCTGGCATGCAATCGTCTTTCCGGACGGCGACCACCAGAAGCCGCTAAACCGGCTCATTTCTTCCTGGGCCACGAACTCCGCGTCTCCCCAGGACACGTCCGCCGTCTCGTGCTTGGTCAGACGCCGTGCCTTATCCGATGCGACCTCAGCCACCCACAAGTCGCCGTCCCGGTTAAACGCGACGTGTGTCGCGTCGAACGAAAAGTGCGGATCGAGAGCGCCGGTGCCGGATTTGATCTCGCGCGTCGATCCAGCGGGGAGTTCGACAATGAAAAGACGCCCGGAGAGCGGAACGAGCATGCGACCGCCGTCACGCGAGAGCTCGTAGCCGGCAATGCCCCGCGCGGCCAGCCGCATGCGTTCCCGGCGCGCGCGTTCGGCGACGCTCAGGTTCTCGCGCGTGCCAAGGAGGAGATCATTCGCGGTGAGAAGTTTCGACTCCTCGCCGGTTCGCGTATCGAAACGGTACAGATCCTGGACGAAGTCACGGGGTCCCGAGCGGAGGTAATAAACGGTATCCCCGGACGGGGACAGCTTGATGGAGGTCGGCCGGCCCAGTCGGAAGCGAAAGGTGGCCGCATACTGGTGGAGAAAGCTATCGGCCGGCGCGGGTTCCGCAAAGGCCGATTGGCCCACCGCCACCAGCGCGAGCCAAACGAGGAGGGTGATCCGTGCGAACACGGAAGAACTGTATCAGCCGCGTTTACGTTCGGACAGAGTCGCGATGAGGCGACTCAGGTCCTCCGCGTCGACCGGTTTCAGCAGGTGCCCGTCGAAACCGCTTTCCTCGGTCCGGCGGCGGTCCTCATCCTGGCCCCAGCCGGTGATCGCAACCATGAGGATCTCGCGCCCCCAAGCCTCCTGACGAATGCGCCGGCAGGTTTCGTAACCGTCCATCTTGGGCATGGTGATGTCGAGCAAAACGATGTCCGGACGCCCGGCCTGGGCGGCTTGAAACGCCTGCTCGCCGTCGTAAACGGTGGTCACATCGTTCCCCAGGATGCGAAGCAAAAGGGCCAAACTGTCCGCCCCGTCCCGGTTGTCATCCACGATCAGGATGTGCCGATCGGTGAGACGCCCCGGCGCGCCGACGCCTCCGACGAGCTCGGGTTTTTCGACCCCCGCTTTGGCGGCGATGGGCAAACGAACCATGAACTCGCTGCCCTTACCCGAGCCCTCGCTTCGCGCCTCGATGCTCCCATCGTGCAAGGACACGATCCCACGCACGAGGGACAGGCCGATCCCCAGCCCCCCTTGCGCGCGATCCAGGGAGCGCGGTGATTGGGAGAAGATCTCGAAGATACGGGATAACATGTCCGGGGCAATGCCGATTCCGGTGTCCTTGACCGAGATGAGCACGTGGTCGTCTTCGAGTACGGCGGTCAATGCGATGCGTCCATGGTCATCCGTGTATTTGGCCGCATTGTTGAGGAGATTCGAAAGGACCTGGGATAACCGGATTGGATCCGCATCGAGCTGAATGGGTTCTGGCGGCAAAGAGACCGTGAGCTCATGTCCGGCCGCTTCGATCATGGGACGGCTCGTCTCCAGCGCTGCTTCGATCACATCTCTAAGGAGGATGCGTTCCTTGCGAAGGTCCAATCGTCCGCGGGAAATGCGCGAGATGTCGAACAAGTCTTCGAGGATACCGCCCAGCGCATCCACCTGACGTTCGATCACATCCCGGCTCCACTCCAGATCCGTGTTCGGGAGGCCGGCGAGCTTCAGGATCTGCACCGCGTTTCGGATGGGGGCCAGCGGATTTCGGAGCTCATGAGAGAGCGTGGCCAGGAATTCGTCTTTCCGGCGATCCGCCTCGTTCAAACGATCTACTGCCCCACGGAGCGCCTCCTGGGTGCGGCGTAGCTCCTCATAGTGCCGTTCCCGGGTGACGTCGATTAGGATGCGACAAGATCCGAGCGCCCCTTCGCGCAAGCACCGCATTTGAAAATGTCCCGCCACGCGTTCGCCTTCGGGGCGTTCCAAAACCAGCTCGCTCTCCACGTCGGCCTGAGGACTCTGGAGAAGCATGTGTTCGAACTGGGGACGACTAAGCGGGGCGAGGTGCTCCTTGAACGGCCGACCAATGAGGCCGGCCGGGGTCAAGCCGCTCAAATGCGCGAACGCACGATTGCAGTAGATCACCGTCCCGTCGGCGGTGAGCGTGGCCGCCGCGTCGGGCAATTCCTCGACTACCAACCGGTACGTTCGGTCGGGTCTCTCGAGCGTATAGACCTGCTCGCGTTCGGCGTCTACGAGCACGGCATCGATCTCCCCGGACCGGATGGCATGGAGCGCGCTCTCTGCCTCTTCGAGACGGTTGTTGAGGAGCGTGATTTGCTCTTCGAGCTGGTCGATGCTGCGCGAACTCATGATTTGGCCGGACGCAATTGAAGGCCCACCAGCGTTCGGTCGGTGTTGGAGAGGTCCCCGATCACTTTGCGAATGGGCTCCGGCAACTTGCGGACCAGGGTCGGAATGGCCACGATCTGGTCTCCCTTGGCGAGCTGGGGATGCACGAGCAGATCGACGACTTCGATCTGGTACCGTCCAGCTAAGTGCTCATCACAAATCTTTTTCAGGTTCTCCAGCGCGGCAACCGATTTCGCGGTCCGGCCGGCCACGTAAAGGCGCAACTCCCATAAATTCATGTCGGGTTCGGCTCCAAGCGCGGAGAGATTGGACAACGGTTCCGGGGTATCGGGATTATGCGTCACGCGCGCTCTCCTTTGGACCCCTTACTATGAGAGGTCGGCGGAACGTATTCCGACGGGCCATCGGCTTGACGGCTTTCGGCCATGCCTTGCCGATCCAAATCCAACCGTTCGCTTGCGTCCTCTTCCTGTCTCAACAAGAGAGCCAGTTCCTCGGACTCGGCCTCGAATTGAGCGCGTTGCATCGCCATTTGCGCTTCGAGGGCGCTCCGTTTGCGTTCCAGCTCGCGACGGCGCCGCTCCACTTCCTGCTTACGTGTCACCGTGGCGGCTCGCTCGCGCGACTCTTGGGCCAGTCGCATCGAACCGGTCAACACGCCTTCCGGCCCTACATAAACGTTCTTGAGCTCGATGCCGTCATCGGTGAGGTGGAACTCACGAATCTGGTTGGCATGCGCCATGCCCCGGGCTTTGAGAATGTACATGGCGCGGTTGCGCTCCCCTCCCAGCTCGATGTCCCGGAGCATCATCCACACGTCGATCAGGGAAGAAATACCGATCTCGCTTTGTTCGAGAAAACTCCCGCCATGGGTTAGGCTCGTGAACACGGCGGTAATCTGCTCGGCCTTCAAGTAATCGATGAGGCGCATGAGCATGGCTTCGGCCTCGACTTGCCGTCCGGCCTTGATGAAATTGGTGAGCGGATCGAGAATCACCACCCTGGGCTTGAATTCCGACACTTGCTTGTGGATGGCGGTCAAATGCGCTTCGAGCCCCTGGAAGGTCGGGCGAGTCGCGATGACCCGCAGGACCCCTTGCTTGCTCCAGGTGTCCAGGTTCAGGCCGATTGAACGCATGTTGCGCGCGAGTTGACTTTCGGATTCCTCGAAGGCCAGATACAGGCACGGTTCCCCACGCACGCAGGAGGCGTTGGCGACATTCGCAGCCAGGCTCGTCTTGCCCGTGCCGGCGGTTCCCGAAATGAGGAGAGTGCTGCCTCGGTAGGGCCCTCTTCCGCCCAACATGGCGTCGAGGCGCGGAATCCCGGTCGAGATGCGCTCCTCGGACGCGACGTGCTCGAGACCCATCGAGGTGATGGGCAAAACCGAGAGGCCATCCGAATCGATCAGGAAGGGATACTCGTTCGTTCCATGAGCGGCGCCGCGATACTTGACGATACGAAGCCGGCGGGTCGAGAGCTGCTCGGCGACGCGGTGATCGAGAAGAAGGACGCAATCGGACACGTATTCTTCGATGCCGTGGCGCGTCAGCGTCCCCTCCCCCCGCTCCCCGGTAATAATCGCGGTAACTCCGCGATCTTTGAGCCATCGGAAGAGCCGCCGTAGCTCGGCCCGGAGGACGGCGCCATCCTTGAAACCGCCGAAGAGGGTTTCGATGGTGTCGAGAACAACCCGTTTGGCGCCGATCGTGTCGATCGAGTGGCCCAAACGAATGAACATGCCTTCGAGATCGTATGCGCCGGTTTCCTCGATCTCACTGGGCTCGATATGCACGTAGTCGAGAATCAGTTTGCGCTGGCGCTCCAATTCATCGAGATCGAACCCCAGGGAGGCGACGTTCTGAGCAAGCTCCTCCGAGGTCTCCTCGAACGACATGAACACGCCCGGCTCGTCGAACTCCATGGCTCCCCGAACCAGGAACTCGATGGCGAGCAGTGTTTTTCCACAACCGGCCGCGCCACAAACTAGCGTAGGGCGTCCCCGGGGCAGGCCACCTCCGGTGATCTCATCGAGGCCATCAATGCCCGTCGGCGCTTTGGGAAGCGCATGCCCAACCAAAGAGCCATTTTTAATCACCAGGGACACTCGGCCTCCAGGAACTGAGCAGGTAGGCAGGTTGGATTGAAGTAACGATCAGAGCCCCCCGCAGGCTGGCTGATCCAAGGAGGACGGCAAAAATGTAAGCCATTCCGTCGGTTGACCGCCTCGGGGAATACCCTATTTTGCAAGAGCTTACCAGGTCTAGTTTTGGGGAAGGGGCAGGCTGGGGGCCTCCAGATCCAATAGACTTTCGGCAGTTCTGGCATGATGAAACCCCAACGGAGGACACGACCATGATCATTGGCGCTCATTCGATCATTTACAGCACCGATCCGGATGCCGACCGTGCGTTCTTGCGGGATGTGCTGCAACTCACCCATGTAGATGTCGGTGACGGCTGGCTCATCTTTGGCCTTCCGCCATCTGAAGTCGCCTTTCATCCCGCGGACACGAATGGCGAGCATGAGTTTTACCTCATGGTAGACGACGTGGAAGGCTTCATCGCCGAGATGCGGCAGCGCAACATAGCCTGCACCGATCCCCAGGATCACGGCTGGGGTGTGCTCACGCAACTGATGTTGCCCGGCGGTGGAACGTTCCAAGTGTACGAGCCACGGCACGCGCGGCCCTCGAGCATGCCGGCCCGGGCGAGAACCCGAACCACCGCTAAACGCACGTCCAAGAAGGCGGCTTCGGCAAAGAAAAAAGCCTCGAAGACATCCAAGAAAGCCGCGAAGAAGCGGTCGGGCAAGAAGGCTCGGCGCCGGTAACGAATCCGTGACGGCGTAGACACGGATCAGAGAACGAAGCTTGCTTGCAGGCCGAAGCGGTTGCTTGCGTTGTCGTCGTAATCGCCATGCAAGTACTCGATGGTGGTACTGACATTGCGGAGCGGGCGCCAGGAGACGGCCAGGCCACCCAGGAGTCGTGGCGCGTTGTCGAGTTCCTCACTTCCTTCCAGCCGCACCGCGGCATCGAGCGGTCCCTCGGGAAAGAAGGCCAGCTCCACGTTCCAGGCGAAGGGTTGGTTGCGATCCGGCGGTAACTCCGCGAACGCTTTGAGCGCGCGAACCATCTCTGCGGTTACCTCGAACCGCCCCACCCCCACCACGGTGTACCCACTGACCGCATCCACCCGAGAGCGATACCGATTTTCGTAGGCTTCGAGCAATCCGTCTTTGGCATCGGCGAGATCGGAAATATAGCTCGCACCCAGCGTCCAGCTTTCCAGCGGCGAGCCCGCCAGAGCGGTTCCCCAGTTCACATTCGTACCCTCGCTCGCCGCTGGTTCGGCGGGTCCGTGATAGCCGAACACGGACAGATCGAGTCGTTCGTCGGGAGTCCAGGACAGGTCCGCCCCTTCACCGCGCGTTTCCCCGAATTCCAGAAGCGGCCCGCTGGCGAAGTGGCTGAAGTATTCGCCGAACGAGACGTAGAGACGCCCGGCTTCCAACTCGAATGCTCCCTGGCTCAAGGAGACGGTGGCTTCGTCTACCGTGAAATCGGGCGCATCCCCCTCGAACGCGTGCTCGAGCTCGAAGAGGGCTTCTGCTTTCAGCCACGACCACGGCGTGGCCAGCATTCCGAGATCCAGAGTCGAGGACAGCTCACGGTCACGGGTATCCGGTTCGGGATCGGAGAGTTGAATCCATTCCCGCCCGGCCTCGAACTCGATCAGGTCCGAAGCAGAGAGCCAGGCATTCAACCGATGCTCTTGCCCCGCTTCGCGCCGCTCCTCACGAGTCGTGTAGATCCGGGCTGTCTCTTCCGACTCTTCCTCGGCGTGAAGGGAATGCGCCGTCAGCAGGATGATGGCGGCAATGCAGAACCCAAGGCGACGCATTTCAACGAGCGCGCGGAAGCATCACGGTGAATGTGCTGCCGCCCCCAGGCGTACTCTGGGCGATGATGTCGCCGCCGTGCGCCCGCGCGAAGGCGAGGGCAAGGCTGAGTCCCAGGCCCGTTCCGTTTCCGGTGCGGCTCTGATCCCCGCGATAAAACCGCTGGAAGATTCGAGGGAGGTCCGTGGCTGGAATACCCACTCCGGTGTCCTGGATCTCGAGCAGGATCCGGCTTTCCTCTTCCCGAAGCCGGACGTCGATGCTCCCATCTTTCGGCGTGTATTTGATTGCGTTGTCGATCAGGTTGGCCAGAATGCGTTGCAATCGATGCCGGTCCGCCTGGAGCACGCAGCGATCGGGAACGTTCGCGGTCAACTGGATGTGACGATCTTCCGCGGCCGGCTTGAACATGTCGCACGCGTCGAGCGCCAGCAAAGAGAGATTCACCTCGCCCAGCTTGAGCCGGGCCGCTCCCGATTCCGCTTCCGCAATATCGAGCGTGGTATCGATCATGTCCATCAATCGATCGCACTCCTCGATCGTGCTCGCGATCAAATCGGACTGGGATTCGCCGTTGGCGAGCGCCATCTCCGAGTTCGCACGGATCCGGGCCAATGGGCTCCGTAAGTCGTGGGCCAAGTTATCGGTCATCTCCCGCATGGACGTGATCAGCGCCTCGATGCGGTCGAGCATGGTGTTGAACGTGCGGGCCAGGAGTCCCAGCTCGTCGGTGGCCGATGGAACGGGAACTCGCTGTGACAATGCGCCCTCGGAGATCCCGGCGGCGGTGCGCGTAAGAACTTCCACCGGACGCAAGGCCCGGCGGGCCATGAACCATCCCACCGGCGCTCCAACCAAAAGAACGGCCCCGAGCGTGACCAGGAAGCCATTCCGGAAATTGGCGACAAAGGCGTCATCGTCCTCCAGGGACTGACCGATGCGGATGGCGTAATCCGGGGCGAGAGTGCCCTCGATCCATCGCGATCGATGGGGCGGACCCGGAAGGGTGACCAGTACGGGATCGTCCTGGGGAGCTGGAGTCGCCTCGGGACCGATCAAGCCGGCAGTGAGGATGCGAGCTCCCTTCGTCCAGATCTGGAATCCTGCATCCTCCGACGAACTCCCCGATGTCTCGGTTTCGATCTCGGATCGAACACCGTCGAGTCCCTCGGTTCGCATGAAGGTCGCGAACTCCTCCACGTCCTCTTCGAGGTCATCGTCGGCGCGCTCGCGCACCACGGACACGATGAGCCCGTAGAGAAGACCGAACGCAGCCACCGAGGACACCGCGAAGATGCCCGCGTACCAGAGCGTGAGCCTGAGCGCGAGCGGATTACGGGTGAGCTTTGAGAACATAACCCACTCCGCGCACGGTGTGGATGAGCGGGGGTTCGAACCCCTTGTCGATCTTGTCCCGCAACCGGCAGATGCGAGACTCGACCACGTTTGTTTGCGGGTCGAAGTGGTAGTCCCAGACGTGCTCCATGATCATGGTGCGCGAGACCACTCTTCCCGCGTTTCGGGCCAGGAATTCCAGCAATCCAAACTCCCGAGGCTGAAGATCGATGCGTTGCCCGGCCCGGGTGACGGTTCGCCCAAGCAGATCGATGTCGAGATCGGCCACCCGCAGCGTGGTGGATTCGGGTTGGGCGCTGGCCCGGCGCAGAAGCGCTTCCACGCGGGCCAGGAGTTCGGAAAAGGCAAAGGGCTTGGTCAGGTAATCGTCCCCACCCTTCTTTAGCCCTTCCACCCGATCATCCACGGAGCGCTTGGCGCTCAGAATGATCACCGGGAGGCGGATGTGCCGCCGGCGCACTTCGTCGATGATCGAGAGCCCATCGAGGCCAGGCAGCATGATATCGATGACCGCAGCGTCGAAGGACTCCCCCAGAGCCAGCTCGAGCCCGGCCGGTCCGTCGGCGGCGTGCACGACCGCGAAGCCCGCCTCCTTGAACCCCTTGGCCACGTAGGCGGCAATCGTCCGATCATCTTCCACCAGCAGCAATCGCATTGCCTCAAATCTATGAAAATCAAAGGTGGCCTGTCCACGGCGGCGGTGGACATTGCCAAATCGTCATGTTCCGGACATCTTGTCGTCAGGTAGGATTCTTAAATTAGTACTCGATGGCCGCGGTTCATGTTCAACCCCCGCGGCAAGGAGGAAACGATGCGGAGGTTCACACGGTCCCTGATCACGCTCGTTCTTGGAGCGGGAACGATTGCCCTGGTGGGAGGCTGCCAATCCGACGATTCCCTGGCCGCGCGGACGCCCTTGGCCCCGGCTGCGGCCAAGGAAATACCTACCTTCCCCGGAAAGGATCATTTCGCCCCCCAGATCACGAATCCCTATATGAATTTCGCGCCGGGAAGGAAGTTCACCTATCAGAGCGAGACTGACGCCGGCACAGAGATCAATGTGGTTGAGGTCACGAATCTGACGGAAACCATTCTCGACGTCGCGACGACAGTCATTCACGATCAAGTCTTCCTGAACGGTCATTTGTCAGAAGACACCCTCGACTGGATGGCCCAGGACCTGGACGGCAACGTCTGGTACTTCGGCGAGGACACCAAGGAGTACGACGAGAACGGCCAGGTAACGACCACCGCCGGGTCCTGGAGAGCCGGCGTAAACGGTAATCCGGGCATCCTGATGCTGGCCGATCCCGAGGTCGGGTTGCGCTACAAGCAGGAGGATTCCCCCGACAACGCCGAGGACATGGCCAAGATCATGAACCTATGCGTGCCGGTGGAGGTTGCCTACGGCGACTTCGAGTGCGCACTGCAAACCGCGGAGTGGAGTCTGGTCGAATCGGGGCCGCGGGATTTCAAGTATTACGTTTCAGGAGTGGGTTTGGTTCTGGAACTCAGCGGCCGTGGTTCGCAACGGGGTCGGACGGAGCTGACCGCGATCAACTAGCGCGACCAGTTCACCAAACCGAAGTAAGCGGTCAGGAGCACGATAGCTCCGAAGGCGATGCGATACCAGGCAAACGCCGTAAAGTCGTGGTGCGAAATGTAGCGCAAGAGCGCGCGCACGGCGAGTAGCGCACAGAAAAACGACATGACAAAGCCGGCAATCAGAAGCCCGGTCAGGTGCGCATCGAGAAGATGGCGGTGTTTGTACAGATCGTAGAGAGACGCGGCACCCAAGGTGGGGATGGCGAGAAAGAACGAGAACTCGGTGGCGGCCTTCCGGGACATGCCGAAGAGCAAGCCGCCGATGATGCTGGCGCCGGCGCGCGAAGTGCCCGGGACGAGAGCGAGGCACTGAGCCAGCCCCACCTTGAGCGCGTCCACACGGGTCATGGCTTCGACTTCCGGTACACGCACGATGTGCCGGCGGCGCTCCGCCCAGAGGATGATCAGCCCGCCCGCGACGAAGGCGATCGCCACCGGAATGGGAGCAAAGAGCCGCGCCTTGATGGTATCGCCCAGCAACACGCCGAGCACGGCCGCGGGGAAAAACGCGGTCATCACGTTCAAGAAAAGCCCCCGAGACACCGGGTCACTTCGCAAGCCTCCGAGCACTCGGATCAGCTTGTGGCGGTACTCCCATACCACGGCCAGGATGGCTCCCAGCTGGATGAATACCTCGAAGAGATCGCGCTGCTCTTTTTCCAGGAATTTGAGAAGATCTCCGGCCAAGATCAAGTGCCCGGTGCTGGAGATCGGGAGGAACTCCGTCAACCCCTCGACGATCCCCATGATGAGCGCCTTCACCAACAGCACCGCGTCCATTTGGATCCCTTTCTTCTGAAAAAGAGGCAGCGTATGAAATGGCGAGGCGGCAGTATACCTTTCGTGCTAGCGATCTTCGCCCTGGTTCACTTCGGGTGCTCGCGATCTCCCAAGGACGAACACCGCATCCCGACCGGGGCCCGCCTCGATCCCGCCGGCACCTCCATCCCGCTCGGCTCCATGCCCCTGGCCATGACGGTATCTCCCGATTCCAGCCGCATCGTGGCTATCAATTGCGGGTTTCGGGAACAAGGCATCCAAGTCATTGACCCTAGACAGCGGCGGGTCACGCAGACATTGATTCAGCCCGCGGCCTTCCTGGGCTTGGCGTTTGCGCACGATGGTCGCCATCTCTATGTCTCGGGAGGCAATCAGGACGTCGTGTATCGGTACGCCTGGGCTGCGGACTCGGCGTCTCTGGCCGACAGCCTCCGTCTCGATCGGGGCGGTTATCCTTCCGGACTCGCTGTTTCGCCTGACGGTCTGCATCTTTACGTCGCCCAGAACATGATCGATTCGCTGGCGGTGGTGGAGCTTGCCACGGGAACAATCGTTCAACGCTTTCCGACCGGTCGGTATCCCTACGGCGTTGCGGTCGGACCGGAAGGAAGAGTCTACGTGTCCGCCTGGGGAGGATCGTGGGTGGCGACGTTTCTTCCCCAGGCCGGCGCTCTCACCGCCGGAGCGCGCATCCCGGTGGGACGCCATCCGTCGGCCATGGTTCTCAATTCAAGTGGGTCACGGTTGTTCGTGGCCCGGGCGAGCTTCGATCAAATTGCGGTCGTGGATACACGGCGAGACACGGTGATCGCCACGCTCAACGATGCCGCGCTCGAGGGTCCGCCGGAAGGCGCAACGCCCAATGCGCTCGCCCTCTCGCCTGACACCCGGCGACTCTACGTGGCCGAGGCGGACAACAATGCCACCGCCGTTTTCGCGCTCAGCAGAAGTACCGCGGATCTTCCCGATGGCCCACCCTCGGACTCCTTGATCGCTCGGATACCGGTCGAGTGGTATCCCACCGCGGTTCTGGCCAACGCGAACACGCTCTACGTGCTGAATGGAAAGGGCAAAGGCTCGGGGCCCAATCCCGGACGCCGCCAACCCGGCCGCAAGGTGAAGTTCGACCCCCATTCCTACACGCTTGGGCAAACGTCGGGGTCATTGACTCTTCTTCCCCTTCCCGCCGAACGTTCCTTGGATGCGCTGTCGCGCCGGGTGGATCAAGCCGAAGGCTGGGAGCCCAGGGAAGCGCATACCTATCCCCCATTCACTCACGTGTTTTACATCATCAAGGAGAACCGAACCTACGATCAGATCTTCGGCGATGTCGCGGGAGGCGACGGCGACACTGCGCTCGTCTACTTCCCGCGTCCGGTGACGCCGAATCATCATGCGCTGGCGGATCGCTTTGGTCTCTTCGATCGCTTCTTCGTGAACGCGGAAGTGAGCGCCGATGGCCATAACTGGACGACCGCCGCCTACGCCGCGGACTATGTGGAGAAGACGGTCCCCAGCAACTACTCGGGACGCGGACGCACCTACGATTTCGAGGGCGAGAACCGGGACACCATTCCCGAAGATGACGTCAATGAGCCAGGAAATGGGTACTTGTGGGATGCGGCGGACCACGCCGGGGTCACGGTACGCAACTACGGCGAATTCACGCTTAGGAAACCCGACGGCACGTGGACGGCCAGCAAGCCGTTTCTGGCCGCGCATACCTGTCCTAATTATCCGGGCTGGGATCTCGATATCATGGATCAGACACGGGTGGATGTCTGGCTCAAGGAATTCCAGCAGTTCGTCACGTCGGGCACGCTGCCTGCGCTTACCTTTCTGTGGTTGCCCAACGATCACACCACGGGCGCCAAGAGCCGCGCCCCCACACCTCGCGCCATGGTGGCCGACAACGATTTGGCTTTAGGCCGGGTGATCGAAGCTCTCTCTCATTCGCCCTACTGGAAGGACACGGTGGTATTCGTGCTCGAGGACGACGCGCAGGACGGACCGGATCACGTCGACTCGCACCGTGCGCCGTTTCTGGTCATCTCCGCCTACAACCGCTCCGGCGTCTATCATCGCTTCGCCAATACCAGCGACGTCGTGGCCACCATTGTCGACATCCTGCACATGAAGTCGCTGTCCCAGTTCGATCACTTCGGACGGCCACTGTGGTGGACGTTTGCCGATTCGCCCGATCTCACTCCGTACACGTTGTTGAAACCCGAAGTCTCACTGGACGAACGCAACCCCGAGGGGACGGCCAATGCGCGAGCGACGGAGCGGCTCGATTTCGCGCGTGAGGATGCGGCAGATGAAGAACTGTTCAATGAGATCCTGTGGGCGATGATGAAGGGCCCCGATCGTCCGTATCCGAGCGAGCACGACGACTGAGTCAACTCGCTTCGCGGTGAACCGTGGTCTCGGTCGACGTTCGAGGCGTCTTGCGATTCGCGATCGCGATGCCGCACAGGATGAGCAGAGCACCCAGAATGACGCGAGCGGGCAGGGGCTCATCGGCGAAGATGACTCCCACCGATAGCGCCACGAGCGGCGTGAAATAGGCAATGAGGTTGAGTCGGCTCACTTCCGTGCGCTTCAAGAGCCAGAAATAACCGGTAAAGGTGAGTAGCGATCCGAACACGGCGAGGTACGCAATTGAGGCAACGCCCGGCCACGACCAGACCAATGGAATATCTCGTTCGAACACAAACCATAATCCCCACTGCATGATCGCCCCGTAGGTCATCGGGATTCCGGCCAACGCCAGCGCTGGAAAGTCGTGAACGCGGCGCTTGGACAACACGGTGGCCAGCGCGGTGGCGAGTGGGCTCACCAGGATCACGGTCGCGGCCAGGGGTGCTTTGGGATCGATCTGGGCCAGGTCGGCGGAATGGATGACGACGATCCCGAGCAAACCGACCACGAGTCCAACCAGCTTCCAGCGCCCCAGCCGTTCCGCGGGAATGAGCAGGTGCGCGATGACGCCGGTCAAAAGCGGCATGATCCCGAAGATGACCGCGGCCATGCCGCTGGTCAGGTATTGCTCTGACCAGTAGACCACGCCGAACGAAACAATGAAGCTCAAGAATCCAATAAGGAGAAAAAACGGTTGGTGCCGCCACGCCCATGGAATCGGTTCATGGCGAAGAGCCATGATGAGAATCAGCATCGGCCCAGCAAAGGAAAAGCGCGCGGCGAGGGAAAAGAAGGGTGAGTAATGCTCGAGGCCAAGGCGGATGGCGAGCCAGGTCGTCCCCCAGATGAGGACGATCGTGGCGAACACGAAAACAGCGAGCGAGGGTTTGGCGCGGCCGTTCAAGCGACTACCTTAGCTCAAAGCGGCAGGAGTGTCAGGAAACGATTAGAAATACGTCGCCGCGGTGAAGGTGAGCCCGGCTTTAGGCGTACCGTTGGCGAAGCGATCGCGGGCCAGTTCGTAATACCAACCGAATCTCACCACGGAAGTGGGTTGGCGGTGCACGTTCAAGCTCGCCGAGACGCGCTGCCGGGAATCGCCGTCCTGGGCTCGGTCCAAATCGACCGCGTCGGCACGAAACGCAAACGACAGCGAGGTGTGTTTCGAGAAAATAGGGTCTAGGAGAACGCGGGACGCCTCGAGGGACGCGCCCCACTGATTCTGGGCATACAAACCTTGCAACGACGGTGGCACGTCGACGATCCCCACTGCGGCCTCGCCAGCGAGCCGCATACCTGACCACGCCGTCCGGCCATCCAGAACGAACAGGTGAACCCACCGCATTTCATCCACTTCGGTCGAACCTACCTGGGTGTCGTTGTAGGGACCGGTCAGACCCCCGAATCCCCATTCCGTTTTTGCCGACGGATGAATGCTCATGCGTCCAGTGAAGGCCGGCCAGCCGTTCCCGTCGCCGTAGTTGGCGCGTCCCATGGGTAGGCGCGTTCCCCCGGACGACTCGGTGATGAGTCCGTTGGAATATCCGGTGACGAGATCCGCCTCGTAAACCAGCCGTCCCTCATGCGCCGTACCTTTGATGCCTAACCCCGGCATCGCGTTCGGAACGCCGATGAGTTGCGTTGCGACCAGGGATAGTTCGGTGAACTCGTTCTGGGGCGAGTCGTGGGAGAGGTTCACTCGCCCGAGCGGCACGGGAAAAATGCCGCCATGAATTTCCAGGGACGGTGCGGTTCTGAAACCCGCCTCTATTCTCTCCATCACGAAATGGTCGGTCGGATGGTCCCAAGTGCCCTCAACCGCCAGACGCCAGCGTGTTGTGGGCGTGAGATGGATGAACCCGTTCACGCGGCTTACCGAGAACCACTCGGGGTCCGTCACCCCGCGGACGCGATCCTCACCCAAGCGCAACTCGCCGTGCCCCCCCAGGGCCAGCCAGTCCGGGCCGTGGGCGGGGCCATCCTGAATGGAAAAGGGATCGGTCCCCGCCCGTGCGGCGCTCGCAGACACGGTCAAGAAGAGAACGGTAAGAATGCGTCTCATCGTGACTCCACGAAATCTATGAGCGCGGATCGATCCGCAGAGGGCAGGGCCAGGAAGGCATCACGTACCGCTGCTGCTTCACCCCCATGAAGCTGGATCGCAGCGGACACGGAATGCGCGCGCCCATCATGGAGAAGAAAGAAATCTCCCTGCAGGAACTCGCGCGTAATGCGAAGTCCCCAGAGAGGAGCTGTCCGCCACTCGCTCCCGTCCGCACTGCCGTCAGGGCGGTGATCGGCCAGCTCCTCCCCCAAATCGTGCAACAGGAAATCCGAATAGATGTGAACGTCCCGGTTGGACAGCGTTTCAATCTCGTGCGGGCCGGTGCGAAAGGTCGGCGTATGGCATGACGCACAGCGGATCTGACTAAAGAGCGTTTCGCCCCGATCCCGAGACGTCGTGTGCGCTCCCGAGGATGGCGGTGCGAGCATGCGCATGTACTGCATGACGTCATTCACCGGCCCATCACCCACCTCGGGATCCGAGGCGGGATCCGTCCCCGAAACCGCCGGGGCGAGCGGGTTGTCGTTATCGACGGAGCGATAGGACGATGTAATGCCGATGTCCTGGTGATATGCGTCGACCGTTTGCTGACGGAGCGACGTCACTTGGGCCTTGCGCCCGAATCGCCCCACGCGCGGCGCCGTCCCACCGCCCACCTCCTCCGAAGTCACATAGGCCGGCGGGATAACCCAGTTCACGCGTCCGGAAATGCCATCCCCATTGGCGTCATTGGGATCGCCCCCGGCAACGATCGCCGATTCGGGAATGGCTTCGATGAGACCGACGCCAAATACGGGGGGAGGCAAGCGACGAGAGACGAGTACTCCAGTAGGCAACGTTTCCGGATGCGCGCCGGGAATCGCCTTGTCCTGGATTTGCGGCCCGCCTAAATCGAGGGCGAGATCCGTGCTCCGGCTGAATCGGGTGAGGATGTTGTCCGGCACACCACGGCCGTCGCCGCTGTGGCACGACGCGCAGGATACGTTGTTGAAGATGGGACCCAATCCTTCCGCGATGGTGAAGGCACGCCGGAACTGGATCTGGCCGTCCTGAAAATCTCCCAGCTCGCCATTATCCAAACCGTCGATGGGCTGGTCGAACCGTTCTCCCGGACTGGGCTCGGTAGTGAGGAGATCGGAACAACCCCAGGCCACGAAGGCCGCGATCAGGAACAGGGGGATGAGCCGTTCCGGCCGGGCGAAAGCACGCTCGCCCGCTGCATCTTGCACGGCCCCATTGCAAGGCGACGGGCCTGTCTCCCTCCGAAATAGCGACCAACTCGCCATGTGGACTCCACGTAGAGGAATGAAACGCAAACGACATCCGCGTTATTCGCAAGAGCCGGGCCAGGAAAAGGCCCGAAACTTGCACAGGATCAGTCGATGGAACGAGGAGGTGCGCCATGACTTTCCGATCAGGGAGAATCATCGTTTTATCGGTGTTGCTTTGCTCGCCGGCACTCGTTGCCGTAGCGGACGCGAATCAACTCGCCCGGGGGTCGATCGAGATCGCGCCTTCGGTGACGTTCAATCATGAGAACTTCAAGCGTGAAGGCTATGGCAACGTCGATCACCAAACCGAGCTCACCATCACCCCCACGATCGGCTATTGCATGTCCGATCGATTCGAAGTGATCAGCGGGCTCATGGTGCGACATGAGTCCTTCAACGACCAGCACGAAACGTCATTGGGTGCCCTGGCTGGTCTCAACTACAACTTTCCGCCCCACGGCACGATCGTGCCATTCGTGGGCTTGGGCTTCGGCGTTCTCTTCTACGACGGGTTTTCGTTCGACAACACGGCCGTGCTAGCGCCCATGCTCTCGGGCGGGATGCGCGTGTTGATCGGCTCCAGTGCTTCGGTCAACATGAGCCTGGGGTACCAGCACGAGTCCAACGCGGGCGGCGAGTTCAACGCCACGTCGAACAAGCTCCTCGCCTCGGTCGGCGTGTCGCTTTTCCCCTGGCCCAAGTAAGCACCCGTCTCGGCTCGGTAGACCGAGGACAGACTTCAGGAGCCGGCGAGATAGGTGCGCGCCTCAGCGATTTCCGGGCGAGCACCGTCGCCATTCTTGGCGAGATCCAGAAGCTGGCGATAATAGGCCTGCGCCTTGGTCTTCTGGTTCGAGCGTTCCGCTGACTTGGCCGCTCCAAAGACGCCATTGAATCGAGCCGGGTAGATATGCAACGACGCCTCATATTCGACGAGCGCCTGGTCGGGCTTTCCATTCTCCAGAAGGGCTTCGCCGAGAATTTCACGAATGGGAAGGAGCGAACCCGGGCTCACCGGGTGCTTGCCCAGCGAGTCCTCGCGCGCCGCCGCATCCCGCAAGAGACGCAGCCCGTCCTCGGTTCGTCCTTGCGCCAGCGCGATGAGCCCCAGAGCGGCCTGACGTTGTAGCTTCATTTGATCCGCGAAGTAGCGAAAGCGAACATCATGTGAGCTGGACAGTTCCAGCAACCGGTCCGCCGCCCGCTCCGCTCCGGGGAGATCCCCGCTCTTCGCCGCCCCGATGGCTTGCGCATAAACGATGAGCCCATCCGAGAAGGGCATCTCGGACGAGAACGGCATCGGCCGGACTTGAAGTGCGGCGGCGTCCTTCCATTGCCGTCGCTCGAGCGAATAACGAGCCGGGATGGCCCCGATGGCATAGGCCACCCCAAAATCGGACTCGGGGTAGGTCTTCTGCACGTTCGCGACCCGCTTCAAAATGTCTTTAGCTTTTCCATCCTGCGCGGTTTGCAGATAGGCATACAGCATGTAGTCGAGTGCGTGCAGCTCTTCGTGCGTTGCGGCTCCGGGATGGTTCAGGGCGGCATCCTTCCGCGCGGCGTCCGCCGAGGCCAGGTTGGAAGCAATCGTCTCCGGCCACATCCCGAGGCGGGTGTAGATGTGAGAGGGCATGTGCAAGGCATGCGGCACCCAGGGTTGCATGGCCGCGTAGGCATTGGCCGGTTTCAATCCCTTGGCCGCCAGCGAGGGGTAGTCGTAGCTGTGGATCAGGTAGTGAACCAGGCCGGGATGATCGGGATGGGTGGCATATAACGCCTCGAGAATGGCGGCGGCTCGTTTCTGGTTAGTGAGAGCCGGGTCGCCGGGAGGAGCCGTCCCCAAAAGCGACAAAGCGAAGAACGCCGCCGCTTCGAGATCTTTCGGGTAGCGTGAAGTCACCTGCTCCATTTCGCGGCTGAAGCACATAGCACGGCCTTTGGGATCCACGGTGGGGAGAGCGTGACAGGTGGCAGCGCTCGGCGCGGCTCCCAGGATCGGTTCGTCGAGGCCCGTGTAGAACGCTTGCATGGCCCGGATGTACGCGGCCTCGTGATCGTCTTGTTTCGAAGCAGCGAGCGCTCGCTCCACCGCCGCCCGACCGGCCGTCAGGTCCGCGGAATCCGGAGGGGCCCAGATCGGATGGTAATAGGTCATAGCGATCCCCCAATGCGCCATCGCGCACTCCGGATCCTTCTCCGCGATCTCGGTGAAGATGCGCCTCGCCTCGGGGTAGAAAAACGAATGAAGAAGAGCCAGACCGCGCTCGAACTCTTTCTGTACCGAGGGATCGCAGCTCGTGGGGAAGGACACCTGGCCGACCTTGCTCAGGTCGCCAAGGTCTTTCGACGCGGTTGGCGACGCCGCGACGGCGATGGATGCGCACGAGCTCA